>ENA-OQCN01000221-OQCN01000221.1-human-gut-metagenome-genome-assembly--contig:-NODE-221-length-29881-cov-5.099516_pt1 | contig 29881 bp, 32 predicted proteins | sample MGYA00242497_ERZ504576 | MGnify/ENA primary metagenome ERZ504576 (study PRJEB26092, sample SAMD00036296) | human gut metagenome | host: Homo sapiens | study: EMG produced TPA metagenomics assembly of...
ATCATTTACTTCTGCTACTGTAAGACTGACTCCCATCAAGACACACCGAGCCTTTTTCCACGATAAATTTTAGAATCGGTGCATCTGCTTTTTATTGTAAACCAGACTGCATTTTCTTCCGGCAATATCTCTGTAATCACACCACAGCCATCTACATGCCCCGACACAATATGTCCTCCAAACCTTCCATTTGCTGACATCGCCCTCTCCAGATTTACTCTTGCACCTGTTTTTGCTTCTTTTAAACTGCTTCGCCTTACGGTTTCTGCCATAACATCAGCTGTAAAAAAACCATTTCCAAGAGTAGTCACAGTCAGACAGATTCCATTGACGGCAATGCTGTCTCCGATTTTTGTGCCTTCCAACACTTTTTTTGCCTGTATTTTTATACTTCCGGATGAGCCGGAAATGCTTAATTTTTGTATGATACCTGTTTCTTCTACAATTCCTGTAAACACTTCGGTACCTCCTTCCGGTAAGTAAGCTGTACGTCTTCTCCAATTTTTCTGATGTCCTGCAGATAAAATTCTTTTGCGTCTTTTACCTCACAGATTCCACATCCTTCTACAGGGGAAGGTGCACCTTTTCCACCAAAAATCTTTGGTGCAAGAAATACATGAACTTCATTAACCAGATTTTCTCTCAGCATGCTTTCATTTAATGTACCGCCACCCTCAAGCAAAATACTGTCAATCTTTTGTTCTCCCAGTATCTCTATTAATTTTTTCAAATCGACTCTTCCTTCTTTTGAAACTTCCAGCACCTGTACTCCAAGCATTTCCAAATCTGCTTTTTTCTCCTGTTCGGCATCGGCACAAGCTATGATTGTCGGATACTCTTTTGCACTTTGACAAATCTTACTTTCTAAAGGAATCTGAAGTTTGCTGTCACAGATAATTCGTATCGGACTTTTCTTTCCTTCGATTCTTGTATTTAACATCGGGTCATCTTTTAAAACGGTTCCGATTCCTGCCATGATTGCAGTATATTGATGCCTCATTTCATGTACGATTTTTCTCGATTGTTCGGAAGTAATCCATTTTGATTTTCCGGTTTTTGTTGCAATTTTTCCGTCCATCGTCATTGCATATTTCATCACAATATAAGGTCTTTTCATCTGAATAAAATGAAAGAATACCGGATTTAATTCATCACATTCTTCTCTCATAAAATCCTCTTCTACCTCAATTCCCTGCGCTCTTAAAAACCGGACTCCTTTTCCTGCAACCAAAGGATTCGGGTCTCTTGAACCAATTACTACTTTCTTGATTCCAGCTTCTGCAATTGCTTCGGTACAAGGCGGCTGTTTTCCATAATGACAGCATGGTTCAAGCGTTACATATATCGTTGCACCTTCTGCTGATTCTTTTAAATGTTTAATTGCATTGCGCTCTGCATGCAGTTCTCCGTATTTTTCATGATATCCTTCCCCAATGATACGTCCATCTTTCACAATAACCGCGCCCACCAGCGGGTTGGGACTTGTCCATCCAACTCCTTGCTTTGCCAGTTCAATGGCTCTTAGCATATATTCTTTTTTCTGCATTTTCTTTCTCCTAATCGAAAAAAATCCCTGCAAATAAAAAGTTTATCTACAGGGATTTCTCATATTTCTAACTATATATGAAACAAAAAGGCTCTGAAACGGAAATCCATTTCAGAGCCTGATATTCATGATTTTGATTTTTTAATCAGTCATTCATTTCTCTTCTTCCATCCAGACTTTACTGTCGGTATCGGAATTTCACCGAATCATGCCTTTCAAATTTATTTTTTCAGGCTCGCAGACTATCACTGCCGGTAGGGAATTTCACCCTGCCTGAAGATTTTTCTTATTTACTTGATTAAAATTATAGTACAACAATTTAAATTTGTAAAGTGCAAATTTTAAATTTCTTCCAGCACAATTTCAAAAGAGACATCATCTCCAACCGCTCTTTGAAGTAAAACTCCTCCACTCATCAAAGCAACACCTGTGTACACCTCTTCTGTTCCGGCAATCTTATAATTTTTCTTAGCTTCTAAGCCCATTAGACGCAGAGTCTTTCTTAATACATTTGGTTTCGCACGGAACAATACACCCTGAACCAATATGGTTTTCTTATCTTCTGATATCCAGGACCATGCTGACATCCCATCCTCAAATGGATTTGCCAGACGATAATAATCACCGTTATAAATCAAACTTTGATATTCTTTATAATGGGTAACCTGTTTTGCAACAACTGTTTTTTCTTCTTCTGAAAGCTGATTTAAGTCTAATTCATATCCAAAGCTTCCTGCCATTGCAACCACACCTCTGGTTTCAATTGAGGTAATTCGTCCTGTCTGATGGTTTGGCACTGCGGAAACATGAGAACCTACTGTTGAAGTTGGATAGAAGAAACTTGTACCATACTGGATAAAGGTTCTTTCATGTGCGTCGGTATCATCACTGCACCAAATCTGTGGGCAGTAGTACATCATTCCGGCATCAAATCTTCCGCCTCCGCCACTGCATCCTTCGAACAATACATCCGGAAATTCTGATGTCAGTTTTTCAAGCAATTCATACAGTCCCAGCACATATCTGTGTGGCATTTCCATCTGGCGTCCTCTGGAAAGTGTAGCTGTATACCAGTCACTGATACTGCGGTTCATATCCCATTTCACATATTCAATATGATTTTCTCTTAAAATCGCACTCATTACACCATAAAGATAATCCACCACTTCTGGATTTGACATGTCTAATACTAACTGATAACGGCTTCTCATCGGCTTTCTTCCCGGAATCTGAATCGCCCAGTCTGGATGATTACGGTACAAATCACTGTCCTCGGATACCATTTCCGGTTCAAACCAAAGTCCGAATTTCATACCCATTGCATTGATTTTCTCAACCAGGCTTTTAATCCGCCATTTAATTTCTTTTCATTGACAAACCAGTCTCCAAGTCCGGAACAATCATCATCTCTCTTTCCAAACCAACCATCATCAAGTACCATCATATCAATTCCAAGCTTAGAAGCCTGTCTTGCAATATTTAAAATCTTTTCTTCGTTAAAGTCAAAGTAAGTTGCCTCCCAGTTATTAATCAAAACCGGACGACTGCTTAACTGGTATGTTCCACGGCAGACATGATTTCGGATGATGTGATGGAAATTCTGAGACAATTTTGCAAATCCTGTTGTAGAACAAGATAAAATCACTTCCGGTGTGTAGAACGCTTCTCCGGCTTCTAAGGTCCATTCAAATGTGTCTGGATGGATTCCCATAACCAAACGAACCTGTTCTAACTGGTCTTTTTCTACCTGTGCCTGAAATCCTCCGCTGTACATCAATGCAGCTCCGATGCAGTGACCATTTGTCTCTGTACAATCTTTTTCACAAAGCAGAACAGCCGGATTTTGATGATGACTGGAAGTTCCCCTGCTGCTGCTGCTCTCTGAAATTCCGTGCAAAACAGGAACTCGTTCTGCCTGTCTTTCCATAGTATGTCTGCCATAAAAATGCATCCATTCCCAGTCTCCATACGGAATATCCAGACACATACTATGCACTTTATTAATTACAATCGGTGTTTTCCCTGAATTTTTTACCACCACACTTCTTGTAATCACGTCTTCTTTTTCAAACACACCATACTTCAAAATCACCTCTGCTTCCGTTGCAGTATCTTTCAAAGTAATTTCTAATGTTTCTGCTTCGTCTTCTTTTGCATACACTGCCGGAAGCCCTGGAATCTCATATTTTCCTTTTTTAATCTGATATTCCCTGACTCTTAAGTCTAAAGCATTACTTCCATCTTCATGAGTAACAGAAATTGCAGAGATTCGAAAATCTCCAACTCCGCTGGTGCTGTATTCCTGTGGCAGAGTATTTAAAGAATAGGTTCTTTCATTTTCTGCTTCATAGATATTTCCGGAAATCCTGCGTCCGGATAATCCAGAAGATAATCCATACAACAATCTGTTTTTTCTCCATACCAGAGATGATTGAGTACTCCAAAGCGATCCACCTTCATCTGATAAAGTGTGTTTTCTGTTTCCAGGTTAAAAATTTTGTCCTTTACTGTAATTGCCATACGTTTTCCTCCTAAACAAGATTTTTGTTTTCACTGTTTGCTCTCGTATCTTACTTTCTATTTTAACCTTTTACAGCTCCATTTGCTACCCCATTTAAGATTTGTTTCTGACATAATAAGTAGAAAATCAGAATCGGAATTAATGCAAGAATGTAGGATGCAAATGCAAGATTATAATTCGTACCAAACTGGGTCTGGAAATTCAGCTGTGCCAGTGGCAGAGTATTTTTCCCGGTTCCTGACATAATAACAAGTGGAGTCATTACGTCATTCCAGGTTCCAAGTGCCGTTAAAATCGCAACGGTCGCATGCATTGGAGACATCATTGGGAATATAATTTTCCAGAATGTCTGCCAGGTAGTTGCCCCATCGATAGAAGCAGCTTCTTCCAGCGTTTCCGGTATATTTTTTAAATATCCTGTGTATAATAAAATATTCATCGGCATATAGAAAACCAGATAAAGAAGTATGACACCTAAACGGTTTCCAAGTCCCATCTGTGCAGTCTGTTTTACAAGAGGCATCATTAAGATTGCAAATGGAACAAACATACCGCTGACAATGTAAAGATATATAAATCGAAAGGCCTTTTTATGTGCCATACTTCTCCCAATAACGTAACCTGCAATAGAATGAACTAAAATTGCAAGTCCAATTGTCACAAGTGTAATGAGTAAACTATTTCCCAGAGAGTTCCAGAAATCTGTTACTCTCATTGCTTCTTTGAAATTATCCAGACTCCAGCTTGATGGGAATGCCAGTGCACCTGCCACATCATTTGTCATTTCACTTGGCTTTTTAAACGCAATAATCACTGCCATGTACAGTGGAAAAAATACTGTAACGGTTCCCAAAATCAGGATAGCTGTCAAAATACGATTTACTTTTCCTGTTTCTTTCATTATAATTGCTCCTCCTTCTTATTTAAGACTGTCATCTGGAATACAGAAATTGCAACAATCACAACAAAAAATAACACTGCATTTGCACTCTGGAATCCAAACTGTCCGCCATCCATACCATTTTTGTAAATCAAATAAGAAATAGATTCCGTACTCTGTGCCGGACCGCCTTTTGTTAAAGACATAATCTGGTCAAATACCATTAACAGGTTCTTTGTGCTAAGCACCAGATTGATAGTTACAAACGGAATAACAAGCGGAAGGGTTACACTGAAAAACTCTTTCCATTTGCTTGCACCATCTAACATAGATGCCTCATAAACTTCCTGTGGAACTGTCTGAAGCCCTGAAATGTAGATAATCGTATTCATAGCAACTGCCTGCCATACACCAACAACCAGCACACCAATCCATGCATTTTTTTCACTTGCCAAAATACTGTTTTGAAGCCATCCAATATGAAGACTGGTTCCAATTCCCGGAAGGATGTAAGTAAAAATAAAGCTGAAAATATAACCAATTACCAGTCCGCCTAAAATATTCGGAACAAAGTAAATTCCTCTTAAGGCGCTCTTAAAACGAATTTTGCTGTTTAATCCCAGTGCCAGTACCAGACTTAAAAAATTTACCAGTATTGTTCCAACAATCGCATATTTAAAGGTGAACAGATAACTCTTTCCAACACGTGCATCGGTAAATAAATCAATATAGTTACGAAATCCTACATATTCATACGTTCCATAGCCTTTATAATTGGTAAAACTATAGATAAAACCTTTTATCATCGGCAATGTATTAAAGGCAAAGAACAAAATTAAAACCGGAATAATAATTGCCCAGAACGTTTTATCTTTATTTGTCATTTTCTTCTTCATAACAATCTGTCAAACTCCTCTCTTATTTCTGTTTTTCCTGATAGTCCTGCATTTTCCGGATTAAATCACGGTTGTATCTCTGCCAGTCTGTATCAAAACGCTTCAGGAAAGTATCTAATGCATTTTCGCTGTCATCTAACAAATAAGTCTGTACCATCGCATCGACACTCATCTCACTTGGATAATGGTGGTCATGGAAATCCGCCATTCTTCCTTCTTCGATATAGCTTCTCATATCTTCTAATTCCGGTGCCAGTTCAAAATCACCTTCTTTACATGCAATTCCGCCCTGATCATCTAAATAAATCTGAATGGTTTCATCTTCATATAAAAATCTTAATACTTCATAAGCAGCTTCTTTATTTTTACTTTCTTTCAGAACAGAAAACTGTAAATCAATTCCGGAGTTTAACACATTGTCTGCTTCCGAATCATTTGCCGGAAATGTAAACGAACCGATATTCATATCTGGATTTACTGATTTAATCTGAGGAATCGCATAACTTCCAATCGGATACATGGCGGCTTCTCCTCTTGCAAATGCGGTACATGCGTCATTATATCCATATGCATATGGATTCGGTTCCGCATAAGAAACCAGCTCTTTGATTTTTTCTGCTGTCTCTCTATAAGCATCAGAAAAAGTTGCTTCTCCCTTATTAACCTGACTGCAAATATCAGAATCTGTCAGTCCTACTGCCAGAGCATTCCACGGTGCCATACAGGTCCAGGTATCTTTAAAACCTAAATATAATGGCTGTACTCCACTTGCCGAAATTGTCTCACATAAAGTTGTAAATTCGCTCCATGTAGTTGGAATCTTCCAGCCATTTTCTTCAAACATATCTTTATTGTATAAAATACCTGCTGCATTTGCCGCATACGGAAGTGCATAACTTCCTTCTGTCGGAATCAGCTTCAACTCTTCTTCCATATCCAGATAAGCCTGTTTTGTTTCTTTGAGTACATCTAAGTCTGATAAATCCTCAAACAACCCTGCATCTAAAAAATTAGAATAGTTCATATCTCCACCAATTCCTACAATATCCGGATAGTCTTCACGGATAAATCTGGTTTTTAAAATTGTAACCGCTTCATTTGGTGATTCAATTGTTAAGTGAATATCATCATGCGTTTCATTAAACCGCTCTTCAATTTTTTCAAAGGCTGCCACTGCCTCCGGCTTATAAGAAATCATCTCGACTTCTGTTTTTCCATCGGATGTTTTATTTCCACATCCACTAAGACTGACTGCACCAAGCAATATGCCGCCAAGTACAATGAGCCTCTTGCCATTTTTTTCTTTGCCATTCTGACTCTCCTCCCTGTTCTTCTCTTTTTTCTTCTTTTATTTTAACATAGCAATATGCTACCTATGAATCGCCCGATTCTGCTATTTTTATACCCAAATGATAGATTTTCTGTTATAATAAAAAGCAATATCGCATTTTGATATATATTAAAAAGGAGCATCTTTTTTATGAGTACCGTATCATTTTCTATCTTTCCAAATGACAATTTTATTGACCTGTGCCTTTACCAGTATGGAAAAGAACAATGCGACCCTGGACATTCTTTTGGACCCGCTACACGAAATCACTATCTCTTTCATTATGTTCTCTCTGGCACAGGCACGCTTATGCTGATAATTCAAAAGGAATCACACAGACTTATTCCGTGAAAAGCGGTCAGGGATTTCTGATTTTTCCAGGGCAGATCACCACTTATTTTGCAGACCAGGAGCACCCCTGGGAATATATCTGGCTGGAATTTGATGGACTAAAAGTAAAAGAAGCCTTCAGACAACTTTTTTTTCTTTAGAACATCCTGTTTATCGTGCAAATTCAAAAGAGCTTCGGGAAATCTTAAAGAATGAAATGCTCTATATTGTGGAACACTGCACAGCATCCAAATTCCATTTAATTGGACATCTTTATCTCTTCCTTGACGCACTGACTCAGTCACTCATTCTAATGAACTGACTTCCAGCAGTAAAATGAGTGATTATTATATTAAAGAGGCTATTCATTATATCGAGCAAAACTTTCAAAATGACATCAGCATTGAAGAAATCGCCGGGGTCTGTGGAATCAATCGAAGTTATTTTGGAAAAATTTTCAGGAAATCCATTGGAAAATCACCTCAGGAATTTTTGATGAATTACCGAATGATAAAAGCAACGGAGCTTTTAAGCCTGACTTCTCTTTCTATTTCAGAAATCAGTCAGGCCGTCGGATATGATAATCCGCTTCACTTTTCCAGAGCATTTAAAAATGTTTATGGAATTTCTCCAAGAACCTGGAGAAAAGAAAATAAGTAAAAAAACGTGGCAAAGTCTCATCTATTCAGACTCTGCCACATTTTTTTATTGATGCGCTGTCTTTGTAATAATAGAATAATATTCCGGTCTTCTATCCCGGAACAGTCCCCATTCAAGCCGTTTTGCCGAAAGCTCATCAAGGTCATATTCTTTCTCTAAAATTTCTTCTTTATCCCTTGATGCGCTTTTAAGAAGCTCTCCTGTCTCATCTGTTAAAAAAGAAGAACCATAAAAGGTTAAGGAAGAGGTCTGTCCTCCATTCTCTTCACTTGGTTCTACCGTTTCCAGACCAATTCGATTTGCAGCAATCACCGGCATAAGATTTGCGGCTGAATGTCCCTGCATACACCTTCTCCAGTGCGGCATACTGTCACATTCCAAAATCGGTTCCGAACCAATTGCTGTCGGATAAAATAAAAGTTCTGCGCCTAAAAGTGCCATGCTTCTTGCAGTTTCCGGAAACCACTGGTCCCAGCAGATTCCAATTCCAATTGTGCCAAATCTGGTTTGAAAGACACGAAACCCGGTATCTCCAGGTGTAAAATAAAATTTTTCCTGATAATAATGGTCATCCGGAATGTGAGTCTTCCGATAAACACCAAGAATCGTCCCATCGGCATCAATACACGCAATAGAATTGTACAGATTATTGACTTCTTTTTCATAAAAACTGATTGGAAGCACAACTCCTAATTCTTTCGCCAGACGCTGTCCCATCAGACCGCTTCGTTTTCCTCTAACGGTTTAGCATAATGATAAAAATCATAACGACGCTGTTGGCAAAAGTATTCTCTTTCAAACAGTTCCGGAAGCAAAATTATATTTGCTCCATCTCCTGCTGCCTTTCGTATCATTTTTTCTGCTTTTTTTCTGTTTTCTTCTGGATTTTTACTACACTGCATCTGAATTGCAGCCACTTTCACCTGTCTCATTCTTCTACTCTCTTTCTTCCTTCCGGAATCTGCTGTGTAATACAATGAATATTTCCACCACCCGTCAAAATATCTCTTGCATCTACTGCAATGATTTCTCTTTCCGGGCAAGTTTCTTCATTATTTCCTGTGCACGAACATCACTTTCTTTGTTTTCTCCCCCAAATTCCGGCATCACAACTGCTCCATTGGAAAAATAAAAATTCACATAAGAAGCCGCCAGACGTTCCCCTTCCTCTCTGGTATCTTCTCCTTCTTCAAAACAATATCCTTCCAATTCTTCTTTTGTGACACAAATCGGAACATCCGGTATCGGCAGCTTATGAATGACCAGTTTTCTTCCCTTTGCATCACATTCAGACTCCAGATAATCCAGACATGCTTTTGATAAAACATACTGTGGGTCATCTTCATTATCTGTCCAGGCAAGGACTACCTCACCCGGCTTTAAAAATGCACATACATTGTCCACATGCTCATTGGTTTCATCCAGGTAAATCCCTCTTGGAAGCCACAAAATTTTCTCTGCTCCAAGATAAGATTTCAACTTTTCTTCAATCTGCTTTTTACTTAACTCCGGATTTCTTCCTTTGCTTAACAGACAGCTCGCCGTGACCAAAACCGTTCCTTCTCCATCCGAATGAATCGAACCGCCTTCCAGCACAAAAGGAGCTGCGTCATAACATTCATAGCCCTGCCAGGCAGAAAACGCTTTTGCAAATGCATTATCAAGCTTCCACGAAGCATAAAGCCCATCGACTTCTCCGCCCCATGCATTAAATTCCCAGTTAACTGCACGCACCATTCTTTCATTTGCTTTATCTGATACCACAAAAGTAGGACCGATATCTCTTGCCCATGCATCATCTGTTTTAGCTTCAAACACAGTAACCGGATACGGAATCTGCTTTCTTTTTAATTCATTTGCAAGTTCGTTGCCTCTGCCACATCTTCTTTTCTTGCAGCTAAAAAGACTGCTTCACTCCTTGCAATCGCCTCTATGACCGCTGCAAATGCTTTTTTTGCTTCTCTTGCCTCGTTTCGCCAGGAACCCGGTCTGCTTGGCCATATCAGAATGCAGCCTTTATGTACTTCAAATTCTCCAGGCATAAAAAATCCATCTTGTTTTGGTGTCTGCATCTTAATCTCTCCGTTTTTTTCCTTTCAAGACTGCGTAAAGCGGACATTCGCAATCCGCTTCGCTACTTGCTCATGAACGCAGTCGCTTCGCGATCTGTCAGTGGGAGCTTTCAACTCCCACTGACAGAAGCATCCCCCTCACCCGCCGTTTAGTGCTCTGCGCACTTGAAGCGGGGGGAATGCTTATCTGCGTTCAAATCTCGATTCTACATTATAACACAGAAAATTATGGCTTGCACCTTTTATTTTTCCAGATTATAATGGTATCTGAACCTTTTGGTGCTGCCAGTTTTATTGTTTTGATAAGACTTTTTTAAGTGCAGTAACCTGTTCGCAAAAAAAATTAAAGGAGATACAAATTATGGCTAATCCAATTGTAACCATCACAATGACAGATGGCAGTGTTATGAAAGCTGAATTATATCCGGAAGTTGCACCAAATACTGTAAATAACTTTATTAGTCTGGTTAAAAAAGGCTTCTATGATGGTCTTGTATTCCACAGAGTCATCCGCGGATTTATGATTCAGGGCGGCGACCACAGGGAACCGGAATGGGCGGTCCTGGCTATTCCATCAAAGGAGAATTTACCTATAACGGTTTTTCCAATGATTTAAAACATACACCAGGTGTTCTTTCCATGGCTCGCGCAATGGATCCAAACTCAGCCGGAAGCCAGTTCTTCATTATGCATGAAACTTCCCCACATCTGGATGGACAGTATGCTGCATTTGGAAAAGTAACTGACGGACTTGACGTGGTAAATAAAATCGCTGAAGTTCCAACTGACTACAGTGACCGTCCTCTTGAACCACAGATGATTCAGAACATGACTGTAGATACTTTCGGAGTTGAATATCCGGAACCGGAAACGGTATAATTTTATCAGTCTTCAAATGTAAGAACTTCTTTATCAAGAATGGCATAATACAGTTCTTTTTCTGCCGTGACAGAAGCTTTTCCGCTCGTTGCTTCCGTCACGGCTTTTTTTATGCGTTCTTCTTCTTTTTTCGGAACTAATACTTCAAATTCTACACTTTCTGTATATCTTGAATCTAAAATCGGAAGATTCTCCTGCCCAAACAGATACTGCAGTTTTCCGACTCCATTATAATCTGTTCCAACTAACAGACATACTCCATGGTTTTTGGTAATTAAAATACTGTTTTTTAATCCTTCCTGAACGGCTTTTGAATATGCCTTACAAGTCCTCCCGTTCCCAGCAGAGTTCCGCCAAAATATCTGGTTACTACAACCGCAATATTATACAGTTCTTCTCCAAGCAGAACATCAAGCATTGGTTTTCCTGCCGTTCCCTGTGGTTCTCCATCATCACTGCAGCGCATAAACTCTTTTCTTTCTCCAATCACATAAGCATAGCAGTTATGTCTGGCATCCCAGTATTTCTTTTTTATCTCTTCAATAAATTTTAAAGCTTCTTCTTCTGTTTTTACCAGACGGACAGTTGCGATAAAACGTGACTTTTTTTCTACGATTTCGCCCTCTCCGCCCTGATAGACTGTCCTATATTGTTCTAACATCTTTCTTATCCTTACCTGATTCTTTTTAAATTTTCTTCATCATACCACAGAAATTTACAGGTGCAAAGCAATAATTTTCCCCTGAAAAGTATCAAAAAGTGTGAATTTTATCAAGTTAGACTTTATTTCGCACAGGGCATTTGCTATAATAAACCGGTAAAGGAGGCAAAATACATGAATTTTGGAAAACGTGCGACAAACAGAAAACGAAATGCCCTGTCCTCCCACTCCACAATGATAGGGAAAAAAGCAAATGTTTCTGTTCTACGCATTCTGTTTATTTCACTGATTGCAGTTTTTACCATCTGCTTATGCATCGGGGTAGGAGCTTTTCGAGGTCTGATTGACAGCGCACCGGATATCAATGATGTCAATATCATGCCTGTCGGCTCTGCAACTTTCATTTATGACTCAGACGGCAATCAGCTTCAGAAACTCACTGCGCCTAATTCCAATCGTATGCCGGTATCGATTGACCAGATTCCACTTGATTTACAACATGCAGTTGTTGCAATCGAGGATGAGCGATTCTACGAGCATAACGGAATTGACCTCCGCGGTATTATGCGCGCCGCTGTAAAAGGTATTACGCATGGATTCAATTTTTCAGAAGGTGCCAGTACCATTACACAACAGCTTTTGAAAAATAATGTGTTTACCGACTGGACAAATGAATCTACAATTGAACGTTTTAAGCGAAAATTTCAGGAGCAGTACCTTGCAGTCCAGTTAGAAAAGGAACTGAAAGACAAACAGACCATTCTTGAAAATTATTTGAACACAATCAATCTTGGAGATGGAAATTATGGAGTGCAGGCAGCCGCACACGGATATTTTAATAAAGATGTCAATGAACTGACCCTTTCAGAGTGTACGGTTCTTGCCGGAATCAGCCAGAACCCAACCCGCTATAATCCTGCTACAAATCCTGAGGAAAATGCAAAGCGTCGAAAAGAAGTACTCGACCACATGCTTGCCCAGAATTATATCTCGCAGGAGCAATACGATGAATGTCTTGCTGACAATGTTTATGAAAGAATTCAGCAGGTAGAGGCAGAAACTTCTCAGGAAGACACCACTTACAGTTACTTTGTCGATGAACTGACCAAACAGGTTGTCAGTGACTTAAAGACCCAGAAAGGATATTCTGACCAGCAGGCTTACAATGCACTTTACAGTGGCGGACTTCGTATTTATACGACTCAGGACCCTAATATTCAGCAGATTTGTGATGAAGAATATTCGAATCCTGCCAACTTTCCTTCTGGTACTCAGGTGGAACTGGAATATGCACTGACAATCCGCCGTCCGAACGGAACGGAAGAAAACTTCAGTCAGGAAATGATGCAGTCTTATTTCCAGCAGCAGGAAGGAGAAAATTTCAATCTGCTCTTTGACAGCGCAGAACAGGCTCAGAATTATATCGACACCTACAAAGCTGCTGTTACCTATGATGGCTCTGAAGTGCTCTCAGAAAGCATTACAATGGCACCTCAGCCACAGTCATCTGTGGTAATCATGGATCAGCACACCGGATATGTAAAAGCGATTGTCGGCGGACGCGGGGAGAAGACCAGCAGTCTTTCCTTAAACCGTGCAACATCCACTCTAAGACAGCCTGGTTCTACTTTCAAATTAGTATCCACTTATGCACCTGCTTTAAATGAATGCGGAATGACTCTTGCAACCACTTATACAGATAAACCAATCACTTATAAAGACGGTACACCGGTTAAGAATGCAACAAATTCTTATCGCGGAGAAACAACCATCCGCGAGGCAATTATTCATTCTATTAATACCGTAGCTGTTCAGTGCTTTACCGATGTCACTCCACAACTTGGATATGAGTATCTGAAGAAATTCGGATTTACCACTGTTTATGACAATATCAGTATTAATGGTAAGATTTATACTGACATTCAGCAGCCAACTGCACTGGGCGGTATTACGCGCGGTGTCAGCAATCTGGAACTGACTGGCGCTTATGCTGCAATTGCTAATTCCGGAACTTATATCAAACCAATGTTTTATACTAAGATTCTGGATGAGGATGGAAATGTTGTCATCGACAATACCCCAGAAGAAAGAAAAGTCATTAAACCAAGCACCGCTTATCTTTTAACCAGTGCAATGGAAGATGTTGTAAGCGAGGGTACCGGTACAAGACTTCAGCTTTCTAATATGCACGTTGCAGGTAAAACCGGTACAACCGATACCTACAATGATGTATGGTTTGCAGGATTCACCCCATATTACACCTGTACAATCTGGTCTGGATATGACGATAACACCAAAATTCCGGATACCGGAAATTACAGAACCTATCATCAGGACTTATGGAATCGTATTATGAGCCGGATTCATGAAAATCTCGAAGATAAAGATTTTGACAAGCCGGCTACTGTTGGTGAAGCAACCGTCTGCAAAGACACTGGCATGCTTCCAACTTACAATTGTCCAACTGTAACAGAACTGTTTGATACCACTGAGCTTCCAAACAAACGCTGTACCAAACACGGCGGTGGAGGCAGCAGCCGAAGCTATAATTCTTACAGTTCAAGAAATTCCTACAGTTATTCGGATAATGAAGATGACGACGAAGAAGATGATACCGATTCTTCTTCCTCTGATGATGAGGAAGATAATACCGATAACGAAGAAGAATAAACTGTAAAAATTTAAAAACACAACAAAAAAGACTCCGTTCTCGAAAAAGTTGAGAACAGAGTCTTTTTATTTACTATCCTGATTTTTTACTACAATCTTCTTAATTGTCTTTGCTTAAAATTAATTTTGCAGCTCCATAAATTCCAGCATCATTTCCCAGTGTTGCCAGTTTAATCGGAGTTTCTTTGCTTGCAGTAAATGCATGTGCTTTATAATATTTTTCTACTGCATCAATTAAAACTTGTCCGGCTTTTGATACCCCACCACCGATTACAAATACATCAGGGTCAGAAACACAGGCGAATACAGCCAGTGCATTGCCAAGATAAGCAGCAAATTTATCAACAATTTTACCTGCCAGTACATCCCCTTCTTTATAGGCATCGAATACACTCTTTGCTGAAATATTTTTTACAGTTCTAAGCACAGAATCTTCTGTTTCACTTTCCAGCGCCTCTTTTGCAAGACGTGCAATACCGGTTGCAGAAGCATACTGCTCCAGACAACCCTTATTTCCACAGTTGCATGCTTTGGTTTCTGCCGGATTTACAAACGCATGACCGATTTCGCCGCCTGCCCCGTGCGCTCCGGTTACAATTTTTTCATTTACGATGATTCCACCGCCTACACCCGTACCTAAGGTGACCAGAATCAGGTTCTTTGCACCCTGTCCGCCACCTTTCCACATTTCACCAAGCGCTGCAACATTTGCATCATTTCCGGCTTTTACTGCAAGTCCGGTTAAATCACCAAGTTCTTTTTCAATATTTTTTCTTCCCCAATGAAGATTCACGGCGCATGGAATTTCTCCTGTTTCTTCTACCGGTCCTGGTACACCGATTCCAACACCTGCAACTTCTGCCTTATCAATTTTCTTTTCTTCAATTTTTGCAAGAATTGTTGCCGCTATATCCGGAAGAATTGCTTCTCCATTATTTTCTGTACGGGTCACAATCTCCCATTTTTCTTCTACTGTTCCATCCGTCTGAAACAGTGCACATTTTACAGTTGTACCACCAAGGTCAATTCCAAAACACCACTTTGCCATTATTCATCTTCCTCTTTTCTCTTTTTTGACATATTTTCCTGTACACGACGATACAGTTCCTGAGCTGCATTATAGCCCATCTTCTTCTGTCTGTGGTTAACCGCAGCCGACTCTACAATAACAGCCAGATTTCTACCTGGACGAATTGGCAGAGAATGGCATACTACACGGTTTCCCAAAAATTCAGTATACTCTTCTTCCAATCCAAGACGGTCATATTCTTTGTCTTTATCCCACTCTTCCAGCTTGATAACCAAATCAATAGACTGAGTATCTTTTACACTTTCTACACCAAACAGGGTCTTTACATCAATAATTCCAATACCACGCAGTTCAATAAAGTGACGGGTAATATCCGGTGCAGAGCCAACCAATGTTGCATCACTGACACGACGAATTTCTACAACATCATCGCTAACCAGACGGTGACCACGTTTGATTAACTCCAGGGCAGCTTCACTCTTACCGATTCCACTTTCACCCATAATCAGTACACCTTCACCATATACATCGACTAATACGCCATGAATGGAAATGCACGGTGCAAGCTCTACATTCAACCAACGGATAATCTCTGCCATAAAGGTAGAAGTTGTCTGGTCAGTTACAAAAATCGGCACATCATATTTAATTGCAAGATTAATCATATCTTCATCCGGTTCTGTCTTTGTACTGAAAATCACACACGGAATTTTACTTGCTACAAAACGTTCAAACGCTTCCATCTTCTTTTCTCTGGATAAATGCAGAAGATATGTGTATTCTACATATCCGATAATCTGAACTCTTTCATTTTCAAAATGTTCCAGATATCCGGTCAGCTGTAATGCTGGACGGTTAATATCCGGCAGGGTAATCCTCTTTTTTGAGATATCCACATCCGGTGTTTTATTATGCAGATTTAATTCCTGCACCATTTTGCTTAATTGTACACCTTTCACTTTTTAGGCCTCCTTGTTTTCCCTGAACGCAACCTTATGATAAACTATTTTTTGCGCACATTCGCTTTGATAATAGTTTATCATAAGGTGTTTAGAAGTTCAACTGCAACCATATCAAGAATTCGTCAACTTATGCCGTCAAAATCGTATGTCAGTTCTTACAAATGTTTAACTTAAATTTCACGCATTTGTTTTATGAAAAAAGTCATACACTGCCTGCGCTGACTTTTCATTCATCGAAGAAACTTCAGCCAGTTCTTCCACTGTTGCCTCTTTTATTTTTTCCACACCCATAAAATGTTTCATCAAAGCTTTTCTTCTTGCCGGACCAATCCCTTCAATCTCATCAAGCACAGAATGAATCTGATTTTTACTTCTCAAAGAACGATGATATTCAATTGCAAACCGGTGTGCTTCATCCTGGATTCTTGTAATCAATCGAAACGCTTCACTGTCTTTTTCAATCGGAATTTCCTGATTTTGATAATAAAGACCTCTGGTTCTGTGTTTATCATCCTTTACCATTCCACAAACCGGAATCTCAAGTTTTAATTTTTCAAGCACGGACAACGCAGAATGAACTTGTCCCTTTCCTCCATCCATTAGAATCAAGTCCGGAAATTTCGTAAAGCTTCCATACTGTTCTTCCTGATTTTTTTCTTCCTGCTGTTGTTTTTCTTCCATTCCATGTTCAAATCGTCTTGTCAGCACCTCTTCCATGCTTGCATAATCATTTGAACCTTCCACAGTCTTTATCCGAAATTTGCGGTAATCACTCCGCTTTGGTTTTCCGTTTTCATACACAACCATTGAACCAACCGACAAAAATCCACTGATATTGGAAATGTCATAAGCCTCCATTCTCTGCGTACTTGAAAGATTTAAAAGTTTACTGATTTCTTTTACCGCCCCGATGGTTCGTCCTTCTTCCCGCTTTAATCGTTCTTTATCTTTTTCAAGTACCAGCCTGGCATTATTTTTTGCAAGTTCTACTAATTTTTCTTTCGTTCCTTTCTTTGGCACATGAATCTGTACCTTTGTTCCTCTGCGATTTGAAAGCCAAGCTTCGATTATTACACGATCCTCAATTTCGCTCTCAATCATAATTTCCTTTGGAATCATTGCAGTTCCTGCATAAAACTGTTTGATAAAACTCGATAAAACCGCTGCTTTTTCTTCTCCTGCCGTGTGTAAAAAGAAATGGTCTCTTCCAATCATTTTTCCTCCACGGATAAAAAATACCTGTGCTACTACATCGTCATTTTCCTGTGCCACTGCAATCACATCTTTATCTTCTCCATGCTGGTCTGTGATTTTCTGACGCTCTGCAATCTTTTTTACGCTCTCTATCAAATCACGATACTGTGCCGCATCTTCAAAACGCAGTTCTTCGGATGCACTTAACATCTTTTGTTCCAGTTCTTTTAAAATTTCTTTATGATTTCCATTCAAAAACGAAATCAGCTCTTCTACCTTTTTATGATACTCCTCTTTTGAAATATACCCCTGACAAGCGCCTCACACTGATGAATCTGATAATACAGACAGGGTCTTTCTTTTTTGATATCCTTTGGCAGATTTCGATTGCAGGTTCTTAGACGGTATAGTTTTGTCACAAGCTCCACCACCTCTTTTACTGCCAAACCACTGGTATACGGACCATAATACTTTGCTTTATCCTTCTTCATCTGCCGGACAATCTGAATCCTCGGATATTCTTCCTGCAAAGTTACTTTGATAAATGGATAAGTCTTATCATCCTTTAACATGGTATTATATTTTGGTCTGTGTTCTTTAATCAAATTACATTCCAATACCAGTGCCTCTAACTCTGAATCCGTTACAATGTATTCAAATCTTGCAATCTGTTCCACCATCTGTTCTTTTTTTATCCCCAGATTTCGACTGCTTTGAAAATACTGCCGAACACGATTTTTTAAACTGATTGCCTTTCCAATATAGATAATCGTATCCTCTGCATCATGCATAATATAAACCCCTGGTTTTCCCGGGAGCTTCTTTAATTCCTCTTCAATACAAAACAATTTTTCCCATCCTTTCTCCCTGTATTGAAAGAAGCTATCACATTCCTGCGATAGCTTCTCTGTTTCTTTAATCGTTTCTTTAATCATTTAATTCGTTTTTAGCCAGTACTACTTTTGGTGTTTCCTTTTCTTCCACCTTATTTTCTACGATACGCGGTTTTTCTTTTGGTTCGCTTTCTCCCTTGATTTCACGGAAAATCTTCATAAATTCTTTTCCGGTAATCGTTTCTCTTTCAATCAAGAATTCGGCAATCTTATCAAGCGCTTCTCGATTTTCGCTTAAAAGCCGTTTTGCTTCATCGTAGGAATATTTTAACAATTTCATAACTTCATGGTCGATTTCTGTTGCAGTGGAATCTCCACAGTTCATCACGCTCTGCCATCGAGATACTGGTTCTGCGTTTCCGCAAGTCCCATCAGACCAAAACGTTCTGACATACCATATTGAGTAATCATGCTCTTGCCACTTTAGTTGCCTGCTCGATATCATTTGCTGCACCGGTTGTAACGGTATCAAATACAATTTCTTCTGCTGCACGTCCGCCAAGATAACCAACCAGCATTGCCTCGAGTTCTTTTTTGGTATTTAAGTATTTCTCTTCTTCCGGAACATGCATTACATAGCCAAGTGCGCCCATTGTACGCGGTACAATCGTAATCTTCTGTACCGGCTCAGAATCTTTCTGGAGAGCGCTGACCAGTGCATGTCCGACTTCATGGTAAGAAACGATTCTTCTCTCTTCCATGCTTAAGATACGGTCTTTCTTTTCTTTACCAACTAATACAACCTCAACGGCTTCTAATAAGTCTTTTTGCGAAACCGCTTTTCTTCCATTTTTTACAGCAAGAATGGCAGCTTCATTAATCATATTTGCAAGGTCAGATCCGACTGCTCCTGAAGTTGCAAGTGCAATTCCCTCTAAATCAACAGTTTCATCTAAAGATACATTTTTCGCATGTACTTTTAAGATGCTGACACGACCTTTTAAATCCGGACGGTCTACAATAACACGTCTGTCAAAACGTCCCGGACGAAGCAGTGCAGGGTCTAAGACTTCCGGACGGTTTGTCGCAGCAAGAATCAAAAGCCCCTTAGAAGTATCAAATCCATCCATTTCTGCTAACAACTGATTTAAAGTCTGTTCCCTTTCGTCATTGCCTCCGAAACGGGAATCTCTTGTTTTACCAATCGCATCCACCTCGTCGATAAAAATAATACAAGGTGCATTTTTCTTTGCTTCTTCAAATAAATCACGTACTCGTGATGCACCGACACCGACAAACATTTCCACAAAGTCTGAACCAGACAATGAGAAAAACGGTACGTGCGCTTCTCCGGCAACTGCCTTTGCAAGCAGGGTTTTGCCGGTTCCCGGAGGTCCTACCAACAGTGCCCCCTTTGGAAGTTTCGCACCAATCTCGGTATATTTTCCGGGATTATGCAAGAAATCAACAACTTCCTGCAAGGATTCTTTTGCTTCATCCTGACCGGCCACATCTTTAAATGTAACTCCTGTTTCTTTTTGTACATAAGCTTTTGCCTTACTCTTGCCAACACCACCCATCATACCACCGCCTTTATTCATACGGCGGAAGAATAATGAAATCAGTGCAAACATTAGTACAACCGGCACAACAAAACTTAAAATTGCATATAAGAGTTCCCCTGCCATGTTTGGTTTTTCACGTTTGAACTCTACATTTGCCTCATCAAGTCGTTTTGTCAACTCATTTTCATCTTCCGTGGCAATAACGGTTTTTGTGCCATTCCCTAATTTCCCACTGTTTTTCAACGTTACTTTCAAATCATCAGAATTTATCACTACACTTTCTACCTGACCCTTATCAAGCAGTTGGATAAACTCACTATAGGAAATTTCGCTGGATACATTACTTGTCATTCTGGACAGCATATTCATTCCAAACAGACTGACATAATACAGATTAAAAGTACCAGAAGGGATTGTTTATTCTTAGGTCCCTTATTATTATTCGGGTCCTGATTGCGGTTTTGATTTTGATCCATCTTATTCCTCCTCATTCTGTCCTTTCTATTATACGAATAGCTTGTTAAAAAATCAATTAAAAAACTCGCTTCAAATCTAAAACTTTCATGAATTTATTTGTTATTCTGCCAAAAGTTTCTTTTTTTTGTTTCCCCTACTAGAATTTTGCCTGCTCTTTGTAGTATAATAGATTTTGTATGAGTAAAAACAGAGTAAAAAGAAAGGCATAAAGAAAATGAAGATAGGATTTGATAACGAAAAATATTTATCTATGCAGTCTGAACACATTCGTGAACGCATCAACCAGTTCGACAACAAACTGTATCTTGAATTTGGCGGAAAGCTTTTTGATGACTATCATGCATCAAGAGTTCTTCCGGGATTTGCACCGGACAGCAAACTGCGCATGTTAATGCAGTTAGCCGACCATGCAGAAATTGTCATTGTAATCAGTGCTGGAGATATTGAAAAAAATAAAGTTCGTGGTGACCTTGGTATTACTTATGATGCTGATGTACTGCGTCTTAGAGAAGTTTTTCAGGAGCGTGGACTTTATGTCGGAAGCGTTGCAATCACACAGTTTTCCGGTCAGCCGGCTGCTATTAATTTCAAAAAGAAACTGGAAAAACTCGGCATCAAAGTATATATTCTCTACTCCATTGATGGCTATCCAAGCAATATTCCGCTTATCGTTAGCGATGAAGGTTATGGAAAAAATGATTACATCGAAACAACAAGACCACTTGTAGTCATCACCGCACCTGGACCTGGAAGTGGAAAGATGGCAACCTGCCTCTCCCAGCTCTACCATGAACATAAACGTGGAGTTCATGCAGGATATGCCAAATTCGAGACTTTCCCAATTTGGAATATTCCGTTGAAACATCCTGTCAATTTAGCTTATGAAGCTGCAACTGCCGACTTAAACGATGTCAATATGATTGACCCATTCCACTTAGAAGCTTACGGTGAAACAACAGTAAACTACAACCGTGACGTTGAAATTTTCCCTGTTCTTCGTGCAATTTTTGACCGTATTTTCGGAAAATGCCCATATCAGTCCCCAACTGACATGGGGGTCAACATGGCCGGAAACTGTATTATTGATGACGAAGCCTGCTGCGAAGCATCCCGTCAGGAAATTATCCGTCGTTACTATCAGGCAGTAGACGGACTTGCAGATGAGACTAAGACCCAGGACGAAGTGTTTAAAATTGAGCTGTTAATGAAACAGGCAAATATCTCCTTAGAAGACAGAAAAGTAACGGTTGCCGCAAAAAAACGTGCCGAAGAAACCGGAGCACCTGCTGCTGCAGTCGAATTAGACGATGGACGCATCATTACAGGAAAAACTTCTGATTTACTTGGGGCTGCTTCTGCGCTCTTATTAAATGCGTTAAAAGACCTTGCAGGGCTTCCTCACAATCTTCATGTAATTTCTCCGGCTTCTATTGAGCCAATCCAGAAATTAAAAACATCCTATCTTGCAGCAAAAATCCTCGTCTTCATACAGATGAAATTTTAATTGCACTTTCAAGTTCTGCCGCAACCAGCGACGCTGCAAGACTTGCATTAGAACAGCTTCCAAAATTAAAAGGATGCCAGGTTCATTCTTCTGTTATGCTTTCTTCAACTGATAAAAAAACATTCCAGAAATTAAAAATGCAGGTAACCTGCGAACCGGTTTTTGAACATAAAAAACTATATTAAGATTTCAAAAAGGGACAGACACAGCTAATCCGCTGTATCTGCCCCTTTCCTTTTTACCAATTTTACCAATCAGAATTATCAATTAATCATCATAACCATTCGGGTTATTAGACTGCCATCTCCAGGAATCTTCACACATTTCTTTGATTCCATATTCTGCGGTCCATCCAAGTTCTTCTTTTGCTTTTTCTGCACTTGAATAGCAGGTTGCAATATCTCCAGGACGACGTGCTTTAATAACATAAGGAATTTTTACACCTGTTGCAGCTTCAAAGTTCTTTACGATATCAAGTACGCTGTAACCTTTTCCAGTTCCTAAGTTATAAATCTTAAGACCTGCTTTTTCTTCAATTTTCTTAAGTGCTTTTACATGTCCTTTTGCAAGGTCTACCACATGGATGTAATCACGTACTCCTGTTCCATCCGGTGTATCGTAATCATTTCCGAATACACCCAGCTCTTTTAATTTTCCTACTGCTACTTGAGTGATGTATGGCATTAAATTATTCGGAATACCGTTTGGATTTTCTCCGATTGTTCCGCTCTTATGTGCTCCGATTGGATTGAAATAACGAAGCAGTACTACGTTCCATTCAGGGTCTGCTTTCTGAATATCGGTTAAAATCTGTTCCAGCATAGATTTTGTCCATCCATAAGGATTGGTACACTGTCCTTTCGGGCATTCTTCTGTAATTGGAACAAATGCAGGATCTCCATATACTGTTGCGGAGGAAGAGAAAATAATATTTTTTACTCCATGTTTTCTCATTACATCAACTAAAGTTAAAGTACCTGCAATGTTATTTTCATAATATTCCCACGGTTTTGCCACGGATTCACCAACTGCTTTTAAACCTGCAAAATGAATACAGGAATCGATGGATTCTTTCTCAAATACTTCATTTAATGCATCTCTGTCAAGAATATCTGCTTTATAGAAAGTCACCGGTTTTCCTGTGATTTTTTCTACTCTCTCCAGTGATTTTTCACTCGCATTACTTAAGTTATCTAAAACAACCACATCATAGCCTGCGCTCTGCAGTTCTACTACGGTATGGCTTCCAATATATCCTGCTCCACCTGTTACTAAAATTGCCATTTGTTGTTCCTCCTTCTAAAACCTCTAAGTTTTCTGTTTAGAAACATCTTTTATGTTCTATATTACTTACCATTTTTTTGAAAAAGAAAAGCCTTAATTTATTTTTCCCATAAATATTCCGGATACAGACCTTCTGCTTTCATACGTTTAATTGCAGCCACAACTACCGGTTTGTCTTCTTTATAGGTTACACCATACCATTTATCTGTAGATTTTAAAACCTGAACAGTCGCTTTTTCTTCTGCCAGCAGTTCTCCGACTACAGAAGGCAGAAAGTATTCACATTTTAACGGATTCTTTTCCAGATTTTCTTCTAAGAATTTCGGAAAACGATTTTTTAACTCTGTCAGCATACTCGGTGTAAATCCCCACATATTCATGGATACAATACTGTCATTTGGAAGTGCTGTCCATGTTTTTCCATCATCTTCTGTATATTCTGCCTGTTCTCCATGTTTTTCAATACGGGTTCTCTCACAGATTCCTACCAGATGACCGTTTTCATCCGTCTCGCAGACTCCTCTTGCCACATGTCCGTTTTCGGTCAATGTATTTTCCAGCACATAGCCAACCATAGTATAGCGGTATTTTTCATCGTCTTCGTGTGTGGTTAAGAATCATAGATTACCTGGAACGCATGAGAACCATAATAGTCATCTGCATTGATAACTGCAAACGGAGCATCCACTTCGTTGATACAGCTTAAGATAGCATGACCTGTTCCAAATGGTTTGATACGTCCTTCCGGAACGGTAAATCCCTCCGGAATATTTTCCAGTTTCTGATAGACATAACTTACATCAATCACTTTGCTTAAGCGGTCACCGATTGCTGCTTTAAAGTCTTTTTCATTTTCCTCTTTTATAATAAATACTACTTTTTTAAATCCTGCTTTTACTGCGTCGTAAATGGAAAAGTCCATAATGATATGACCCTGTTCATCTACCGGGTCAATCTGTTTTAATCCTCCGTAGCGGCTTCCCATTCCTGCTGCCATAACGACCAATACCGGATTTTTCATAATCTATTTCCTCCTTATAAAATCATCAGATTTCTTTCTAATTTTACCACATAACTATCTGTATCGTAAAGCTGACTTGAATTTCTCAACGAAAAAAGAGCCATTTCTTCTAATTTCGATTCTTATTTATTTTATATTTTTATTTTATACTAATTAAAGCAGACTTAAAAGCTGTCCACTGAAATTAATTACAAAATGTAAATACATCGATGCTTTCAAAGTTCCATAACGTTTTACTACAGCACCAAGTACCATCCCCAATAAAAACGCATAGATTCCCTGTACCAGATTCAGATGAATCATACCAAAATAAAATGCCTGAATGATATTTGCTACCCAGAATGGAAACTCTTTTCTTAAAATCACAAGGCAGAGCCCCCTCATAAGCATTTCCTCTACAATCGGTGCCGTAATCACCACATAAAATACAGAAAAGAGACTCGGATTTCCACTTCCCAAATTCTCCATTACTTTTGTATAATTCTGCATCAAATCCGGTCGAACGATATACACAAGATTCAAAAGAAAACTGATTGCAAACTGGACAAAAATTCCTAATACTGCAAGTTTTAAAAGAACCGACAGATTCAAATTCTTTTGTTGATTCCAGACCGGATATTTTCCGCCTGCCCGCATCCGTTTATACCAGAATACCCCAATCACAAAAAATATAAGGTATGCCAGAATACTAATCAGGTACAGCCCTTCCTGCTCTAAAAATCCAGAAAGCCAGTTACCAAATACTGTTCCTGACACTGCAGTCATTCCAAGCATTCCTGTAAAAGTACAGCCACATGAAACAAGAATTTCTATTATAAAATAAACTGCAATCGGCGTCAGACTTAATAATAATGTCTTTATCTTTCTGCTCATAATTCTTTAAAGTGAAACTGGCTGTTTCCCTGTGCATAATCTGCCACAATCTGTCCCTGTCCGTATAATTTATATTTATAAGTAACAAGCCCCTCCAGTCCAACCGGACCTCTTGCGTGAATCTTTCCTGTACTGATTCCTACTTCCGCTCCAAATCCATAACGGAATCCGTCCGCAAATCGGGTGGAACAGTTTTGATAAACCCCTGCGGAATCCACTAACTGCATAAATTTTTCTGCAATTTCCTGATTTTCTGTAAGAATACAATCCGTATGATGAGAACCATAATGATTGATATGTGCAATCGCTTCTTCTTCGTCTTCTACCAGTTAACTGAAAGCACCAAATCCAGATATTCTGTATGAAATTCTTCTTCTCCCATCACTTCACAAGAAATGATTTCACTAACTTCTTTTGTTCCACGAATTTTCACTCCTGCCTCTTTTAAAGCAGTTTCAAGTTCCGGTAAAAATTCTTTTGCAATTTCTCTGTGAACCAATAAGGTTTCCACCGCATTGCAGGCTGCCGTATATTGAGTCTTTGCATCCACAATCACCGGAATGGCTTTCTTTTTGTCATATTCTTTGTCTACATAAATATGGCAGACACCATCTGCATGTCCCATAACCGGAATCTTTGTATGATTCATAATATACTGAACAAAAGAATTGGAACCTCTTGGAATCAATAAATCGACCGATTCATGACAGGATAAGAGTTCATCAATCTCATTATGTTGTTCTGCCTGAAGCATACAGCCTTCCGGCACTCCGACCGAAGTTGCTGCCTTATAAATAATATCAAACAAAATCTTATTGGTTCTTGCAGTTTCTTTTCCACCTTTTAAGATAGCGCAGTTTCCGCTTTTTAAGCAAAGCGAAGAAATCTGAACCAGCGCATCCGGTCTTGCCTCAAAGATAATTCCAATCACGCCAATCGGACAACTCACACGATAAAGATTTAGTCCATCATCTAACTGTCGTGCCAGCTGTACTTTTCCAAGCGGATCCGGCAGTTTGATTAATTCGCTGATTCCGTTTACTACATCCATCAGTTTGTGTTCATCAAATTTCAGGCGTTTTTTTCACCGCCGGTGCGATTCCCATTTTTTCTGCAGCTTCCATGTCTTTTTTATTTTCCAGAAAAATTGCTTCCCTATTCAAAAGGAGAGCCTCCTTTACCTTTTCAAGTGCCAGATTTCTCTGCGCTTCTGAAAGTCCCGCCAGCTTTGGGCTGTCCTGCTTCATCTTTTTTGTTGCCTCTTTCATATTCATACTGCCGATTCCTCCTGATTTTCGGGGATAATTTTACTTCTTACCGCTCATTATAGCTCGAATTTTCTCTGCTTGCAATCCCAATTGGAACAAAGTACATCATGTACCCAATTTTACCAAATGAAAATCTAAATTTTTTCATGATCCTTATTTAAAAATAGACATAGCAGTGCTATAATGTTCACACGGCATATCATAGTGATATGCAATTTTTCATATTCTTTAATTGGAGGATTTTATGAACATTATTATAGTAGGGTGTGGAAAAGTCGGACGCACCCTTGCCGAACAACTCAGCAATGAAAAGCATAATATCGTCATTGTTGATATTATTGAGAAAAAATTCAAGATACTACCGAAGACATCGATATTATGGGATTTCTCGGAAATGCATCAAGTATCAATACCCTTCTCGATGCCGGAATTGAAACAGCAGACCTTTTAATTGCCGTGACCGGTTCTGACGAACTAAACCTGCTTTGCTGCCTGATTGCAAAAAAGGTAAGCAAATGCCACACTATCGCAAGAGTGCGCAATCCGGTCTACAGCAAAGAACTTGGATTTATCAAGCAGAGTCTCGGAATTTCCATGATTATTAATCCGGAACATGCTGCTGCGATTGAAATTGCACGTATCTTACGTTTTCCATCCGCAATTAAAATCGACACTTTTGCCAAAGGCCGTGTGGAATTATTAAAATTTAAAATCAAACCGGAATTTAAATTAAACAATATGTCCGTTATGGAATTTGGTGAACGCTATAAAAACCTGATTCTGATCGGCGCAGTCGAACGTGGAGAAGAAGTCAGTATTCCATCCGGTAATTTTATTTTAAAGGATAATGATATTGTGTCTGTCATCGCTTCACCAATCAACTCCGCTTTGTTCTTTAAAAAAATCGGAATCCATACACATCAGGTAAAAAGCACCATGATTGTAGGCGGTGGTACTCTTTCTTATTATCTTGCCAAGATTCTCTTAAGCATGAAAATTCGTGTTTTAATTGTGGAATCCAACGCCGCCCGCTGTGAACAGTTAAGTGAATTATTACCGGACGCTACCATTATCCACGGAGACGGAACCGATAAAAATCTGCTCTTGGAAGAAGGATTGACCCGTGTGGAATCTTTTGTTACTTTAACTAATCTGGATGAAGAAAACATCCTGCTTTCTTTATTTGCCAAGAAAAACAGTAATGCAAAATTAGTTTCAAAAGTAAACCGGATTGCGTTTGATGATATCATTGAAGGTCTTGATATCGGAAGTGTGATTTATCCCAAATATATTACTGCCGATTATATTCTTCAATATGTCCGTGCCATGCAGAACAGTATCGGAAGCAATGTGGAAACCCTTTATCAGATTCTTGATAATAAAGCAGAAGCTCTTGAATTTTCCATCCACGATGACTGTCCGTTTTTAAATATCCCGCTGGCTGACTTAGATATCCGCGACAACCTCTTAGTTGCCTGCATTAACCGAAATGGTGTCATCCTGATTCCAAGAGGTCAGGACTCGATTCAGGCAAAAGATACAGTCGTTGTTGTCACTACAATAAAAGGACTCAATGATATTCAGGATATCCTGAAAAAATAGTTTACTTTATTACTAAAAGGAAAATCAAATTATGAATTATTCGATTATTGCTTATATCATTGGATGGATTTTAAACTTTGAAGCTTTATTTATGGCACTTCCCTGTATAACTGCAATTTTCTACCATGAACATTCCGGCTGGGCATTTTTCTTATCTGCTATGTTCTGCCTCTTAATTGGAATTCCACTGGTACAGAAAAAGACAAAAAATAAAATCTTTTATACCAGAGAGGGCTGTGTTACAGTTGCACTAAGCTGGATTATCCTTAGTATTATGGGTGCACTTCCATTTTTAATTGGCGGTGTTATTTCAAATCCAATTGATGCCGTATTTGAAACCGTCTCCGGTTTTACGACTACCGGTGCAAGTATTCTTCTGGATGTAGAATCTCTTCCAAAGTGCATGTTAATGTGGCGAAGTTTTACTCACTGGATTGGCGGTATGGGTGTTCTGGTCTTTATTCTCTGCCTGCTTCCATTAACAGGAGGTGACGGCGGTTATCATGTCAACCTGATGAAAGCCGAAAGCCCTGGACCATCTGTCAGTAAACTCGTTCCTCAGGTTCAGTCTACTGCCAAAATTTTATATTCGATTTATCTGACTTTAACCGTTATCGAATTTGTATTACTTTTATTTGGTAAAATGTCTGTTTTTGATGCACTTACCACCTCATTTGGTACAGCCGGAACCGGTGGGTTTGGCATTAAAAATGACAGTATAGCGGGTTACTCGCCTTATATTCAATATGTAGTTACGATATTTATGATTTTATTTGGAATTAATTTCAGTGCTTATTTCCTGCTTTTAAGCAAGAAACTCAGACAGGCAATCCATATGGAAGAAGTACGCTGGTATCTGATTATCATCTTTGCTTCCATTGTCTTTATTTCTTTTAATGCAAGAGCAATGTTTTCTACTTTAGAAGAAACCATAAGACATGTCTCATTTCAGGTAGCTTCGGTTATTACGACAACTGGTTTTGCTACAACGGACTTTGATTTGTGGCCGGAATTTTCACGTACGATTCTGGTTATTTTAATGTTTATTGGTGCTTGTGCCGGAAGTACCGGTGGTGGAATCAAGGTTTCCAGATTTATTTTATTAATCAAGACCATGAAAAAAGAACTTCACACTTACCTGCATCCAAGAAGTGTAAGAAAAATTCAGCTGGATGGCAAAGTGGTAGAACACAATGTCCTTCGTTCTACGAATGTTTATATGATTGCCTATATTCTGATTTTTGTGGCCTCGGTTTTACTAATCAGCCTTGATAACTTTGACCTTACCACAAACTTACAGCAGTTTCTGCAACCTTAAATAATATCGGTCCGGGGCTTGAACTGGTTGGACCGACCCAGAACTTTAGCCTCTTTTCCAATGGAAGCAAGCTGATTTTGATTTTTGATATGCTTGCGGGACGTCTGGAATTGTTCCCACTTTTACTTTTATTTGTAAGAGATTCCTGGAGAAGATTTTAACCGAATAAAAGAAGTCTTCCTCACTGAAATACCAAAAAAGCAGATGAACATCACTTCTGATGAACATCTGCTTTTTTAATATCAATATAATCTTTGTTCCTCTTTCCGGCTCACTGTCAATTTCAATCCTTGCATCATGGAGAATTGCCCCATGTTTTACAATCGAAAGTCCAAGTCCTGTGCCTCCGGTCTTTTTGAATGACTCTTATCTACACGATAGAACCGCTCAAAAATACGCTCCTGTTCTTCTTTTTTTAATTCCAATTCCATTATCTTCAATAGAAATTTGCACCTGATTTTGATTCTTCTTAACCTTTACTTTTACATAACCACCTTCATGATTA
>ENA-OQCN01000222-OQCN01000222.1-human-gut-metagenome-genome-assembly--contig:-NODE-222-length-29752-cov-5.672338_pt1 | contig 29752 bp, 28 predicted proteins | sample MGYA00242497_ERZ504576 | MGnify/ENA primary metagenome ERZ504576 (study PRJEB26092, sample SAMD00036296) | human gut metagenome | host: Homo sapiens | study: EMG produced TPA metagenomics assembly of...
TAATCATTCCTGTAGTTATCACTGTTTATGCAGACAGAAGTTTCAGCTTCATAACCAAAACTCCGCCGGCTGCAGTTCTTCTTAAGAAAGCTGCTAAGATCAAATCCGGTTCCGGCGTACCGAACAAGACAAAAGTTGCTAAGGTTACTAAAGCTCAGGTTCAGGAAATCGCTGAACTTAAGATGAAAGACTTAAATGCAGCATCCCTTGAAGCAGCTATGAGCATGATCGCTGGTACTGCAAGAAGTATGGGAATCGAAGTAGTTGATTAATTTTAATATTAAATAGTAAGTGGGAGGGCGTTCCCCGCAAATACCACAGGAGGTTATAGAAATGAAACGAGGAAAGAAATACGTGGAAGCTGCTAAAGCAGTAGACCGCGCTACATTATATGATACCGCAGAAGCTATCAGCTTAGTTAAAAAAGCTGCAGTTGCTAAATTTGACGAAACTATCGAAGTTCATATCCGTACAGGCTGCGATGGACGTCATGCAGACCAGCAGATCCGTGGTGCAGTAGTTCTGCCACATGGTACTGGTAAAAAAGTTCGTGTTTTAGTATTCGCTAAAGATGCTAAAGCTGAAGAAGCAAAAGCAGCAGGTGCTGAATTCGTAGGAGCTGAGGATCTTATTCCGAAGATCCAGAACGAAGGATGGTTAGACTTTGACGTTGTTGTTGCAACTCCAGATATGATGGGTGTTGTAGGTCGTCTTGGTCGTGTACTTGGACCGAAAGGTTTAATGCCAAACCCGAAAGCTGGTACAGTAACAATGGACGTTACTAAAGCTGTTCACGATATCAAAGCAGGTAAGATTGAGTACCGTCTTGATAAAACCAACATCATTCATGTTCCGGTTGGTAAAGCATCCTTTACAGAGGAACAGTTAAGCGACAACTTCCAGACGCTGATCGATGCTATCGTTAAGGCTAGACCAAGCACACTGAAAGGTCAGTATTTAAAGAGCGTTGTTATCGCTCCGACAATGGGACCTGGTGTGAAGATCAACCCGATGAAATTAGCATAATAGATTTTAGCAATTTAAGACTCTCGGAGATGCTCCGGGGGTCTTTTTGCGTTTCTTTTTCCTGCGCTGTACAATGGTTTCGCGGGCGGGGGAAAACGGAAAGGTATTGGATATAGGGAGAAAGATGCAATGTATGGGTGTGCAGGAATGGAAGATTACAGGATTTGGTAAGGGTGTGTTATAGTAGGGGGATGAATTAGAGATTTGTTAGATATATTTTTTCTGAGCAATGTTATAGAAGCGGACAGGAGGCGTTATTGTGGCTGGCAGGAGACGGAAAAAGAGCGGTGGAAGAAGTTATGCATGGAGATATCGGGGCAGGATTGTGGCTTGTGTGTTTGTTGAGGTGATCATTATCTGTGCGCTGGTTATCATGATCGGATGGAATAAGGGCGTGAAGGAGTGGTTTGAGCAGTTTGAGCAGCCGGTTCTGAAGGAAGTGGATATCAGTGGGATCAACAGTCCGAATGCGATCCTGATGCAGGCCAGGGGAGGTAAGATTCTGGGTGAGATTAACGGGGAGGCTCAGATTTATCCGGCTTCTATGACGAAGATTATGACTGTGATATTGGGGATTGAGAATTTTGATGATCTGGATGAGAAAATTACTCTGACGAATGAGATGTTCACCGGATTATATGAGCAGGATGCTACACAGGCAGGTTTTCAGCCGGGGGAAGAGGTTCGGGTGATTGATCTTCTCTATGGTGCGATGCTGCCTTCGGGGGCAGAGTGCTGTATTGCGCTGGCAGATACAATCAGTGGTTCAGAGGCGGATTTTGCGGAGCTGATGAATAAGAAAGCAAGGAAGCTTGGAATGGAGAATACCAATTTCTGTGACTCTACAGGACTGCATAACCCGGATCATTACAGTACGGTTAAGGATATTGCTGTTTTGATGAAGTATTGCATTAAGAATGATACGTTTCGTGAGATTGTGGAGACCTCCAGACATTCTACCGGAGTTACAAATATCCACCCGGATGGAATTACTTACTACAGTACAATGTTTAAAAATCTGTCTGATCCGACAGTCACAGGTGGAAAAATCCTCGGTGGCAAGACCGGCTATACCAGTGAGGCAGGGCACTGTCTGGTGAGTTTTGCGGAGATTGAGGGCAGGGAATATATCTTTGTTTCCGCAGGTGCTTCAGGAGCAGATGGAAATACGATTCCGCATATTCAGGATGCTGTGACTGTTTATAACAGGGTTGGTGCGGCGATTGAGGCGAAGATGAATAATAATAACAAATAGAATGTCAGATGTTACTGTTCACACACCACTATCCCGCGAGGTGTTTTGACATGAACATGCCAAAATCCCGAGACATACAAGCCAAAATTCCATTGCCGCAGGTAATCTGGAATGAATTTTGGCTACGTTACTGAGAACGGAGTGAACAGTAACTGTCAGATTATTTTGCATCGTATGTTTATGGATTTTTTATAGACATATTTTTATAGATATGATATAATCAATCACATACAAAAGAACGATACGGGCTACGGAGGAGGTGGAATTGGTGACGGACAGACAAATACTGGAAGCCGTTTTGACGGAGGTCAGAGGACTTGGAACGCGAATGGATAAATTTGAAAGTCGAATGGATAAATTCGAAAGTCGAATGGATGGATTCGAAAGCCAAATGGATAAATTCGAAAGCCAGATGAACCGAATGGAAGAAAGTCAGAAGCGTTTTGAAGAAGAGACCAGAAATAACTTTGCAGATATCAAACTGCATTTGGAGAACATAACGGATAGGAATATTTCTATCCTTGCAGAGAATCATCTGAATCTTATCAATAAGATGGATGTGTCGGCTACCTGGATGAACAGGATTATGATTAATGAGGTTAAGATGAATGCTTTGACAGATCAGGTTGCCAGACTTCAGGCGAAATCCAGTTAAGCTTCCAATGATGAAAATACGAACGGATAAAAAGGGAGAACCATTGAGGTTCTCCCTTTAAAAGGTTTATTTTATGCGATTTTCCGATAGAATTATTCTCCGAAGTATCTCTTAAGAAGACCAGCGAATGCTTTCCGTGTCTTGCTTCATCTCTTGCCATTTCATGAACTGTATCATGGATAGCGTCAAGGTTAGCAGCTTTTGCACGTTTAGCAAGGTCTGTTTTACCAGCTGTAGCACCGTTCTCGGCTTCTACACGCATCTGAAGGTTTTTCTTTGTGCTGTCTGTTACAACTTCACCTAATAATTCAGCGAATTTAGCAGCATGTTCTGCTTCTTCATAAGCTGCTTTTTCATAGTATAAACCGATTTCCGGATATCCTTCTCTGTGAGCAACTCTTGCCATTGCAAGATACATACCAACTTCAGAGCATTCACCCTGGAAGTTTGCTCTTAAATCAGCCATGATGTCTTCGCTGGATCCCTGAGCAACACCTACAACGTGTTCAGCAGCCCATGACATTTCGCCATCCTGCTTTACGAATTTATCAGCCGGTGCCTTACATACAGGACAGGCTTCCGGAGCTTTCTCACCTTCATAAACATAACCACATACACTACATACCCATTTTGTCATAATTAAAATCTCCTTTTCTTTTTAATGAATTTATTAGGGATGCCAGAAAATAAATTGATTATCTCAGCATCGTTTAGTTCTTACTGCTTTCCGTCTGTGCGGTAGAAAAAGTAATTTTTAATAATAGTAATTATTACTGTTTTCTGTAATTTTAGATTACCATACTTGATTGAAAAAGTCAAGTTTAATTTTAGCTTTTTTGCAACTTTTTATCATTAGTTGTTATTCCCAATTTGGCCACTAATGATGTAAGCAAAAACTACTTTGAACTATCAGAGTTGCCTTCTGTTTCTTTCAGGCAGTCCTCACACAGGCCGAAGAATCTGGCACTGTAATCAGTAATCTTTCCTTTGAAGTTCTCACCTGCAAGGTCCATAATGTGGTGAATTCCCTCGCTCTCAAGGTCGATGATCCGCTCACATCTGATACACATGAAGTGGCAGTGCCTCTCGGTCCGCCCGTCAAAGTGATCCGCTCCGGCGAAAGAGGAAAGCTTCTTGATCTCTCCCAGATCAGCCAGCAGAGATAAGTTGCGATATACCGTACCGAGGCTGATATTCGGATAGATGAGCTTCATATTCTCATATACCGCATCGGCAGTAGGATGATCGGTTCTGGTTCTTAGAAACTCTTTAATCGATTCCCTCTGACGGCTGTATTTCAGTGTCGCCATGGTATTCCTCCCTTCCCTGTTTACTCGCAAATGATTTATTATAACTGTTCAGGATAGTTGCAGTTATAATCTGTTCAATAACGATAATCATTACTGATATTGATACTATACAATATTGGATTGAAATTGTCAAGATATAAAATTATTATTTTATAGAATTGTTATAGTTTGGCTGCGTTACTGAGAACGAAGTGAACAATAACGATGTGGGTTTACAAATCCACCAAAATGTGCTATATTTTCCCTATAACAGGAAATAACTATTTCCTATAGCTAACAGCGTTCCACGATCACAGAGCGGAGTGCTGTCACGAAATAACACAAACTCATTGAAGAAGAGAGTAGATCCGCAGACCGTATTACAGAGAAATCCCCATGGATCATATATCACAGATTCAAAGGCTGAGAGGGATATGCAAGGAGCAGGTTGAAGATGGCTTCCGAGAGGCACTGCTGAGAGCCAACAGCTTTAGGCAGCGACAGGCACGCCTGTTACAGCGTAGAGGTATCACAATGTACCTCCCAAGGTTTCCCCGCGCGAGCCCGGAAACGAACAGAAGTGGTAACACGGGTAATACTCGTCTTCTCAGATAATCTGAGGAGACGTATGTTATAGGAAATTACTCTGTAATGTTCCTATAACATAAAAAAGCCTCCGGGCAGGATCACACTGCGACAGAGAGGAATTATTTCCCCCAACACCAGTTCCTTCCTACCATGAAGAATTTATGTTTTTCTTCCATAAATAAGGAGCAGTTGTTACCATTTCAAAAATCAGCCTGGGAAATTATTTCTCTTTCTATGCATTTGCAGGGATCGTGTAAATCTTAGTGCCTGGAAATCTGCGTTATGAACAAAAATCTCACTGTCTGAGCGAAGCGAGTTTGAGATTTTTGCGAATGCTTTTAGCAGATTTTCAGACACTTAGAGTTACTAGTACATCGTTTTCGAAATAACTATACCACTCACTTGTCTGCGAATCCGATTGCACAGGTCTAAAAGCCTCAGCGTAGCCCGCTACGCCTGCGTTTTTATACCAGCACACTCGAATCCGCATCCTACGCGATTGGTATAGTTATTTACGAAACGCTGTACTAGATCCCGAAACCGCATAGAAAGAGAAATAATTTCCCGGGCGTCCACATTAAAAAAGGAGACAACAAACCCATGAAAAAACAGAAATACTACATCACCACCGCCATTGCCTATACATCTGGCAAACCGCACATCGGCAACACCTATGAAGTAGTTTTAGCCGACGCCATCGCCCGCTACAAACGCCAGCAGGGCTACGACGTATTCTTTCAGACAGGAACCGATGAACATGGTCAGAAAATCGAATTAAAAGCCGAAGAAGCCGGAATCACCCCAAAAGAATTCGTAGACAACGTATCCGGTGAGATCAAAAGAATCTGGGATCTGATGAACACATCCTACGACAAATTCATCCGTACCACAGATGAAGACCACGAAAAACAGGTCAAAAAAATCTTCAAAAAAATGTACGCAAAAGGCGACATCTACAAAGGACACTACGAAGGAATGTATTGTACACCATGCGAATCTTTCTTTACAGAATCTCAGCTTGTAGACGGCAAATGTCCGGACTGCGGCCGCCCATGTGTACCTGCAAAAGAAGAAGCATACTTCTTCAAAATGAGCAAATATGCCGACAAACTCATTGACTACATCAATACACACCCGGATTTCATCCAGCCGGAATCCCGTAAAAACGAGATGATGAACAACTTCCTTCTCCCGGGACTTCAGGATCTCTGTGTATCCAGAACTTCCTTCAAATGGGGAATCCCGGTAGACTTTGATCCGAAACACGTAGTATATGTATGGCTTGATGCCCTTACAAACTACATCACAGGAATCGGCTACGACTGCGATGGCGAAAGCACAGAACAGTTCAATAAACTCTGGCCTGCAGACCTGCATCTGATCGGTAAAGACATCATCCGTTTCCATACAATTTACTGGCCGATTTTCCTGATGTCACTGGATCTGCCGCTTCCGAAACAGGTATTTGGACATCCATGGCTTCTTCAGGGCGATGGTAAGATGAGTAAATCCAAAGGAAATGTAATCTATGCAGATGAACTGGTAGACTTCTTCGGTGTAGATGCAGTTCGCTACTTCGTACTTCACGAAATGCCATTTGAGAATGATGGTGTGATCACATGGGAACTGATGGTAGAGCGTCTCAATTCTGAACTTGCTAACACCCTCGGAAATCTTGTAAACCGTACCATCTCCATGTCAAACAAATACTTCGGCGGTGTGGTAGAAAACAAAGGCGTCACAGAACCTGTAGATGATGATCTGAAGAACTTCATTCTCTCCGTGCCTGCCAAAGTAAACGAAAAAATGGATAAACTCCGTGTTGCAGATGCAATGACGGAAGTATTCACAATCTTCAAACGCTGCAACAAATACATCGACGAAACAATGCCATGGGCTCTTGCTAAGGATGAAGAGAAAAAAGACCGTCTTGCAACAGTTCTCTACAATCTGGTTGAGGGAATCTGCATTGGTGCGGTTCTGCTGAAATCCTTTATGCCGGAAACAACAGAGAGAATCCTTGCCCAGTTAAATGCACAGGACAGAGAACTGGAAGACCTTAAGACCTTTGGCCTCTATCCGTCAGGAAATAAAGTAACTGAAAAACCGGAGATCCTTTTCGCCCGCCTTGACCTGAAAGAGGTACTTGCAAAGGTGGCAGAGCTTCATCCGCCGAAAGCAGAAGAACCTGCAAAAGAAGAAAAAGAAGACGTAATTGATATCGAAGCAAAACCGGAGATCACATTTGAAGATTTCGGCAAGCTTCAGTTCCAGGTTGGTAAGATCATCAAATGTGAAGAAGTAAAGAAATCAAAGAAACTTCTCTGCTCACAGGTACAGATCGGAAGCCAGGTGCGTCAGATCGTATCCGGAATCAAAGCACACTACAGTGCAGAAGAAATGGTAGGTAAGAGGGTTATGGTAGTCACAAACCTGAAACCAGCCAAACTTGCCGGTGTACTCAGTGAAGGAATGATCCTCTGCGCAGAAGATGCAGACGGAAACCTTTCCCTGATGGTACCGGAAAAGGAAATGCCTGCAGGTGCAGAAATCTGCTGATCTTTGTATTACTGCGAACAAAGCGAATGGTAGCGAAAATGTGTGAAAACTTACGAATATTATCTTGACAAATACACTCTCAAAAGCTATATTAATATTTAGATAAAGGGGAGTGACTGACTCATGAGTATTCATGGTGTCGTCAATTTCGGTGGGTAAAGACTCCAACCGTATCGTGATGAACAGGCGAGGCTTTTATTGTATGTTCCCGTACAATAAGAGCCTCGCTTTTTGTAAAAACTTAAACAGGGGGATTTTGATCATGTCACAGGGTTTTAATCATTTTGATGAGAACGGAAACGCAGTTATGGTAGACGTTTCCGGGAAAAATGTCACCTACAGAACAGCAGTTGCCACAGGTGAGATTCATGTAGGAGAAGCAATCATGGAGGCTGTGAAAGAGGGTTCTGTGAAAAAGGGAGATGTGCTTGGAGTAGCACGTGTAGCGGGGATTATGGGAGTGAAAAGGACTTCTGAGTTGATTCCCATGTGCCATCCGCTTCCGATCCAGAAATGTTCCGTAGACTATGAACTGGATGAGACAAACGGAATTATCCGCGCTTTCTGTACAGTGAAAACAGAAGGCAAGACCGGTGTGGAAATGGAGGCACTGACAGGGGTTCAGGTGACGCTTCTGACGATTTACGATATGTGTAAGGCAATTGACAAGCATATGGTAATGTCCAATATTCATCTGGTTGAAAAGACGGGTGGTAAGAGTGGAGATTTTCATTTTTGATATCCACGAATTGCTCTGCAATTTGCAAAATATTTGTTGGGTAAAATGAAAGAAATGTGTATAATGGAAATACAGAATGGCAGATAACGAAAAAATTATCTGCCCGACAGGGAGGTTTTTATAAAATGAAAAGAGTAGCGATCATTACATCCAGTGATACGGGATATCGCGGAGAACGTGAGGATTTAAGCGGACCTGCGATCCGAGAGATTGTTGAGAAGAATGGATATGAGGTTGTGTCTGAAGATGTTCTGCCGGATGACAGAAAGATGTTGTCAGAGAGAATGGCGGAAATTGCAGACAGCGGCACAGCGGAACTGATCCTGACAACAGGCGGAACCGGTTTTTCACCCAGAGATATTACACCGGAGGCAACGGAGGATATTATTGACAGACGTGTACCGGGGATTCCGGAGGCAATGCGTGCGTACAGCATGACTATCACGAAACGCGCCATGCTCAGCCGTTCTACGGCAGGTATCCGAAAAAAAACACTGATCATCAATCTTCCGGGAAGTCCGAAAGCTGTAAAAGAGAGCCTGGAGTATATTATTGATGCGCTTGGACATGGCATTGAGATCATGACAGGGGAAGCAGGGAACTGCGCAAGATAACTGATGGCGATAACAGGGATAAGAAAGCAGAGTAGCGTCAGAATGTACTGACGAAAAGAGAAATCGGTGAGCCAAAGCAGAGAAGATAAGCTGACGGCAATAAACGGAAGAGCAGGTACGAAAACAGTATCTGAAACGAAAACAGGAAGGTGAAAGGGATAATCTTATGGGAAAAGTAATTGCGGTTTGTACAAGTGAAAGAAAGGGAATACAGAAGACAAGTGTTCCGGAGATTAAAGTAATTGAGGACTGGGGAATCGAGGGTGATGCCCATGCCGGCAAATGGCACCGTCAGGTAAGTCTGCTCTCTTTTGACAAGATTGAAGATTTTCGCGCCAGAGGTGCAGAGGTAGAAGACGGGGCATTCGGAGAGAACCTGGTGGTTCAGGGAATCGACTTTGCCACACTTCCTATCGGCACGAAATTCCAGTGCAATGATGTAGTCCTGGAGCTGACACAGATTGGAAAAGAATGCCACAGCGGATGTGCGATCTTTAAGAAAATGGGAGAGTGCATTATGCCGAAACAGGGAGTTTTTACGAAGGTTCTCCACGGAGGTGTGATCCACCCGGGGGATGAGCTGGTAATTTTATAACAGATTTTTAACCGGACTATAGCAATTCTCATAAATAATGGATATTGATCCGGTTTATCAGAGCGCAAAGTCCTGCGTCAGATATCTTTGCCGTGCGTCAGCACGCCTGCAGATATCTTCCTTGTCCTTCGCACTCTGCTGAACTGTCTTGATTGCATTATTTTATGGGATTGCTATAAGATTATATGAGGAGATTGGAAAAAATGATTATTGATACACATGCACACTATGATGATGAGGCCTTTGATACAGACAGGGAAGCGCTTCTTACGTCTATGTACGATGGAGGGATTGAGAAGATTGTGAATGTCTGTGCCTCTGTAGGCAGTTTTCAGGATACTGTGGATCTGATGGAGAAATATCCTTTTATATATGGAGCAGTGGGAATCCATCCGGATGATGCAGATAAGATGACACAGGAGACTCTGGATGAAATCCGCAGATTATCCCATATGGACAAGATGGTGGCAATCGGTGAGATCGGGCTGGACTATTACTGGCATAAGGAAGAAGAGGAACATCAGATCCAGCAGAAGATGTTTCGCGCTCAGCTTGATATTGCGAGAGAAGAGAAGCTCCGTTTATGATCCACAGCAGAGAAGCTGCCGAGGATACTCTGAATATCGTCAGAGAATATATGCAGGTGGTATGTATGGCGGTATCATTCATTGTTTTCATACAGCAGGGAGATTGCGGCAGAATATCTGAAATGGGACTGTATCTGGGAATCGGCGGAGTTGTCACTTTTAAGAACGCAAAGAAACTGAAAGAGACGGTTCAGTATGCACCCCTGTCTCAGCTTGTTCTGGAAACAGACTGTCCCTATATGTCTCCAGAGCCAAACAGAGGTAAGAGAAATTCGTCATTAAATCTGCCTTATGTAGCACAGGCAATCGCAGACTGAAGGGAATTACAGCAGAAGAGGTCATTGATGTGACCAGACAGAATGCAGAGAAACTGCTGGGTATTCATCAATAACCGCTGTCATATTCGTTTGAAGAATCATCGGAACTTTCATCCGAAGAGCTGTCAGAACTGTCGGAAGAGTCTTCGGTTCCGTCTGATGTGTCTGCCTGATATTCCCAGGAGTGGATGGATTCTGTATCTTCCACTACATTTCCGGTAGTTTTGTCAATCATGTTGCCCTCCCAGTCAAACTTGACGTTCAGCAGGTTTGTATTTGTGGAAGGCTTCACATTCATGGACATGATTTCCTTAAATTTAGCTTTCAGGTTATCGAGAGTAAACTCATCACCGATCACATTTCTTACACTGTGGGAAGAAGCAAGTTCTTCTGTATAATCATCCAGCATATATGGTCCGTATTCTCCGTTATCGTGATTATAATGCATGACCATAGGTTTCACTTCCGGAGAAGGATCTGGATGGTTGATTTGCCGTTCAGAGTTGATTTCTGTATGGTAAAACTTGCCATTCCTTCCAGAAGTTCCGGGAGTTCCTGCTGGGTAGAAACGAAGTTTCCGAGGGAGTAGAATATGGTGGTATTGTGTCCCTGGTCATCAGAAAGCTGTCCGTAAGGCTGAAGCACATGCGGATGACCGCCAATGATCACATCAACACCCTGCTGCATCAGAAAAGCGGCCCATTGTTTCTCGTATTCATTTGGCATGGTTTCATCTTCTGTTCCCCAGTGAGCCACAAAGATGATGCAGTCGCTGATTTCTTTGGCTTTCTGGATCATTGTGGTGATCTTATCCTTATCAAAGATATCGATCATGTACTCATATCCTTCGCCTGCACCGGAATTATTGGTGCCGTATGTATAGTCAAGAAAAGCAATCTTAATACCATTCACTTCTTTTACTTTGACAGTGTCTGCATCTTCCTGGGTGGCGTGGATGCCAAGTACAGGAATATCCGGATAATTGGTGCTCCAGAAATCCAGAGTACTTTTCAGATAGTCATATCCATAATCATCGGCGTGATTTGTGGCGGATTCCACTACATCAAATCCTGCTTTGATAATGGCATCTCCCACTTCCTGGGGAGTGGCAAAAGAAGGATAAGTGCTGACAGCATCGTGGCTTGGAGCAAAAACCGTTTCCTGGTCGATCATGGCTACGTCTGCAGCCTGGATCTGGTCCAGAACATGAGTGTAGATATGGTCATAATTCCATATGCCGGAGTCATTTTCGCCGGATTCATACAGCTTGCTGTGATAAAGATTATCTCCAACAGCAATTACACTTGCAGTGGAGATGACAGGTGTTTCAGCTTTGATCTTATCCTGCTGTTCCTTGAGAGCCGCTGCTTCTGCTGCTTCTTTCTGCGGTTTACGGATCAGGGTGTAATCCATCTGATGCATCACCAGAACGAGCAGAACCAGAACAATAACAGAACACAGAAGACTGATCCGGGAGTTGATTCTCTCCCGTAAATTAAGTGGCATATTATTTTTTTCATAGAAAATTCCCTTTAACTAAAATAGTTCTTAACAGTGAGAATGCTGAACAGTTACAGCAATCTGCAGCCTGTATTGCTGTCCTCAGTACCGTATCTCAAATTCATTGCAGACTGCATACGGAAATGAGACAGGAGCGTGTGAACTGTAATCTATCTGTTCATTATAACAAATTTCATGGTTCAAAGAAAGAATTAAGAGAGAAATTCTTTGAAAACCTGCCAGAAATGCTTTGTGAGACAAAGTATTTTAGTGTATAATAGGTAGCAATATAACCATAATGTACAAACATGCTACAGCAATGCTATATGGAATTGCTTAAGCAAAAAGAGGGAGGTAACCGGATGAACCATTATGAGGCAATTAATGATGTACTGGTCAATTTATTTAATGAGATTCTGGACCTGGAAGAACGGGCATTGATTACGGGAGAATATAAGAATATTTCCGTCAATGATATGCACATTATTAATGCAGTAGGTATCCGGGAACAGAAGAATATGTCAACAGTAGCCAGAGAACTGAATGTGACTGTGGGTACATTGACGATCGCTGTGAATAATCTTGTAAAGAAGGGATATATCCAGCGTATGAGAAGTCAGGAGGACCGAAGGGTTGTGCTGATCTCCCTGACAGAACAGGGGAAGAAAGCTTATTACCATCATAAAGATTTCCATGAGAAGATGGTACTGGCTGTACTTAAAGGCCTAAATGTGGAGGAGACAGAGGCATTGACGAAAGCTCTGACCAAGCTGCAGGCATTTTTCAGATCATATCAGTAGAAGGAGTAAAGATGGAATATACTGAGAAGGATTTAGTAAAGATCGCAAAAAGGGAAAATAATACGAAGAGAAACTATCTGGTAGTGGATCCGCTTCAGGGAAAGCATATTCCGGTAGTGCCATCAAAGGCACTGGATTTATTTGCTGCTCTGGCAGATACTTTCAGGGAGAAATACAAAGATGAAAAACTTTTGCTGGTGGGCTTTGCGGAGACAGCAACTGCCATAGGTGCTCAGGCAGCGATTACTGTGGGGGCAGATTATATTCAGACCACCAGAGAAGTTATTCCCGGCGTGAATTATCTGTTTTTTTCCGAGGAACACAGCCATGCCACAGAGCAGAAGCTGGTAAAAGATGATATTGACAGAGCTGCGGCGGAGACGGACCGGATCATATTTATCGAGGATGAAGTAACTACCGGAAAAACAATTCGGAATATCATCAGTATTCTTGACAGGGAATATGACGGAAAGTTTAAATATTCAGTAGCATCTCTGTTAAACGGAATGAGCGAGGAGAATCTGGAACGTTATAAGAGACAGGGGATTTCCCTGTATTATCTGGTAAAAACGGATCACAGTACTTACGGAGACAGAGCAGAAACATTTAAGGGAGACGGATTTTATTATAAATGTCCGGATAAGGCCGCAGAGTATACAACGATTTATGTTAAAGACCGGATGGATGCCCGCAGACTGATTGATTCCGGGAAATATGAAGAAGCATGTGAGAATCTGTGGAGAGAAATCCGGGAGAAAACCGGAAACATGGCTGATAATATATCTGGCAAAAGAATACTGGTGATCGGCACTGAGGAGTTTATGTTCCCTGCACTTTATATCGGAAGAAAGATGGAAAAAGAGGGAGCCGAAGTAAGGTGCCATTCGACTACAAGAAGTCCCATTGCTGTGAGTCTGGAAAAAGAGTATCCCCTTCACAGCAGATATGAACTGAAAGTTATATGATCCGGACAGGAGAACATTTATTTACGATATAGGAAAATATGACAAGGTATTGATTGTCACAGATTCCCCGGAAATAAAAGAGAGTCAGGAAACGCTGATAAATGCTGTCCGGATGCAGAACAAGGATATTACAGTTGTAAGGTGGTGCTGATTTGAGAAGTTCCTATTCAGAAGAAGATGTGATTTTATTATTGAAGGATATTACCGGGCTGGTAGAACCTCAGCCTGCCAAAGTGCGGGAGAAACTGATTCAGTCCGGAAAACATTACAGCGAGATGCTGCCTGTTGAATATGTTCCTACAGATCGGTATATGCAGGTATATCATAATGCGCTGAAACATTATGCGAAGCCGGTTGCCAATGCAGTAGGAATGCTGGCAGATAAGATCATAGAGAATAAGGGAAAGAAAATTGTCCTGGTATCCCTTGCCAGAGCGGGAATCCCAATTGGTATCCTTGTGAAGCGATACATCAAATTCAAATATGGTATAAATGTGCCTCATTATTCCATTTCAATTATCAGAGGAAGAGGGATTGACGATAATGCCATGAAGTATCTGCTTGAAAAGTACAGACCGCAGCAGATTTTATTTGTGGACGGATGGATTGGCAAGGGTGCGATCCTGAATGAATTGAAGAAAGATATCTCTGCATATGAAGGGGTTTCTGCTGACATAGCGGTAGTGGCAGATCCGGCAAATGTTACGGAGCTTTGCGGAACACATGAAGATATCCTGATCCCAAGTTCCTGCCTGAACAGTACAGTATCCGGCCTTATCAGCCGTACTTTTCTGAGAGATGACATAATAGGCAGAGATGATTTCCATGGGGCAGTCTATTACGGAGAACTGACAGATTCTGATCTGTCATATGACTTTATTGAAACCATTGAAAAGGAATTTAATATGGAGAATACACCTGATCTGGAAAAAAGAGTGGAAAGTCAGGGTATTGATGAGGTAATAAATATAGGAAAGAATTTCGGTATTGACGATATTAATCTGATCAAACCGGGGATCGGAGAGACAACAAGAGTATTACTGAGGAGAATTCCCTGGAAGGTGCTGATCGATGAGCGATATAAGGGAAATCCTCAGTTGGAGCATATTGTCAGACTTGCCGAAGAGAAACATACACCTGTAGAATACTATCCACTTACACATTATAAATGCTGTGGAATCATTAAGAAGCTTGCGGATGCGTGAGAAGGGTAATACTTATTCTGTTATTCCGAAAACTTCTGAAAGATAAACTGTTTTCTTAGCCCAGTTCAGATGGGTTTTATATTCATTCATTCTTTCTCTGGTTTTGCTTCCTGCAACAAGGGAAGCAGAATCAGCATTCCAGTTTAAAATCGCCCGTGCGTCAAGGTAGTCATTTCGTGAAACCTGATAAGCTCTGTTTACTACAGGGATCTGTGAAGGGTGGATAACGGTTTTTCCGATGAAACCGCAAAGTCTGTCCTCCCGGATTTCCTGAATCATTCCTTCTTTCCAGCCGTCACCGGCATAATATTCCCATACAGGACCGGAAATCACATAATCCATACCATATACAGTGATAATATCTGAGAAAATATCTGAAACAGGTCTGATGCTGTAAATAGATTCATTGGCATGTCTGCGAAACCCAAACATATGGCACAGATCATTTCCGCCAACACGTATATTCAATATAAGATCTTCAATTCTGGCTAAAGAATCCCTTAACAAGTAGAGAATATCAATTCTGTTTCGCAAATCTATAATGGAAGGACTTTCGTAAATAGGCATCATGTAAAGCTTTTTTGCGACAAGTTCATTGACGAGGATCATCTGCTCAATATAACTTTGTGCGTTATCCGGGCTGAATTTAGGGACGATGAAACCGGTAACAATCTTAATGGATTGCCCAAGAGCTTTTGTTAATCTCTGAATCTGCTGTGGATTCCGAACCCGGATAAATATTTTGGGCAGATAGAATGGCTTTTGTTCATGCTGTATGAATATCTGGCTGAGAGAAGAAATCAGTATCTGCTCGGCTTTTTCAACATGATCGTCGTTTATGGTATCTTCAAGACAGAGAGCAAGAGAAAATCTGTTCCCGAATCTTTCATTTATCAGAGAATCAGTGATGGATATTCTGTTAGCAGGACAATAGAGTAATGGACCTACACTGTAATATAAAACATTATTTTTCATAACACTCCTTCTGACATATCTACAAAAATTCCCGTAAATAGGGTACCTTATAGAAATTCAATAAAATACTGCAGGTAATCCGGCCCATCACAGTGTGAAGGACCGAGTCAGCAACTACATCATAGCACATTTCAGGGGAATAAGCCATGGAAAGAACAGGGGAATTTTCTTGAAATATAAATAGCAATATGATACAATTTTGAGGTAGAATTTATACGAAAATTTGGAGAAAATTATGGTTCCGCATTATTTTATGAAATTGCTGTAGAACTTATCATGAACAGAAATAAGATAAGCAGATATTGAAGGTGAGATACTTATATGTTGGAACACAAAAAAATTCAAAACCTCAGTGATTATTTTGTCGAACTGAACAGCAGGCGGGAGAAAGGTGTTTATTTCTACCGTATCAACGGATATTCTGAAGAAGTCGGCGAATTTATAAAGAAATATTATGATACAGCAAGAAGAACCGGAGTGGTTATCGAAGGGAAGATACCTAATCCCGATGAGGGGAATCTTGCATATTATAATGAAATAATGGGAATGGATTTTCAGATGAGTATGGATTTTATCCATGTCAGTCTGAGAAAATGGCTGCCAAGGATGAATGAGTTTCAGAGACAGAATGTGGCAGCCTCCATTTATGACTCTCTGGATTCCCTGCGAAAAGCCGGGAAAACCGAGAATATGCTCAGGAACGCATATATCAAGTTCATGTGCTGGCTGTATTATAAATTTGAACGCATTGTAAATCAGCTTGGAGAGAACCATATCCCTAAAATATTATATGAAGGGCAGATAAGCAATTATGAGTTAATGCTCATATCGATTCTTTCCAATGCAGGCTGTGATGTAGTACTGCTTCAGTATGCAGGGGATCAGGGATATCTGAAAACAGATCCGGGTTCCGTTCTTTCAGACAGTTTGCAGATGGAAGGTTTGCAGCCATTTCCGCAGGGATATTGTGTGAAAAAGGTCAGAGATGAGATTCAGAATGAACTTAACAATGAGAGACTGTATGGAATCAGACCTTCGCTTACAAATTGTACAAATGCATGGATAAAGGGAAACGGCCTGGATGATATCCGCGAGAGCATTCTGTTAAGGGGAAATGACAGCCGTTTTTTTATAACTGTTTCTGCAGGATAAACGGGGCAGAAGATAAGCTTACTTATGCAAATGAGTTATTCAGATTGCAGCAGGAACTGAGAAATTCAAAGAGAAATACAGTGATCGTAAGTAAAGAGATTCCAAGACCAACGCCGCAGGAAATTTCAGAGATAAAGAGGTCAAACTATACATCCGGAGATCAGATGCTCCTGGGACTTGCGTGTAATATACAGTATGGAGCCAATCCGGAGCTTCAGCGGATCCTGCATAAAACATTTGTGGATGTTATGCTGGCTGAATCTCAGAAGGAAGGGGAAAATCTTAACAGACTGACAAACAGGGCAGTGTATCTGCTGTGCTGGCTGAGAAGATATCTGCCGAAGCTGTTCATAAACTGGAAATCACCGGAGATTGGATGCTTTATTTATCTGGGGGGCTGCCGGAATGAAAACGAAGCTCTGTTTATGAGTTTCCTTGGACGGCTGCCACTGGATGTGCTGATCTTATGTCCTGATCTGAACATTAAGTGCTGTCTGGAAGATAAACTTCTGTATGAGGTCAACTATCCGGAGAGTCTGGCAATCACAGAATATCCGGAAGAGAGTTCTCAGGTAAAGATTGGAACAGCCGCTTATCATGCGGAAAGAGAACTTGATACTCTGATGTATCAGGACAGTGGGATATACAGAAATCAGCAGTATGTGAAGGCGAATGTTATCAATCTGCAGACCATGTATGAAGAGATAAAACTACTGTGGGATCAGGAATTGAAATACAGACCTAATTTCAGCACAGTTAACGGTGTGGTAAATATTCCGGTTATTTTTTCAAAAATCTCAGGAGTGAAGGATGGAAGTGTTTCTCAGTACTGGGAATCCATAGCAGCACTGATCACAGAAGATACCGTTGTTGTGAAAAGTGCTCCGTACATTGAACCAACTGCCTCCGGTCCAATGAAAGCCTTTGCCGTAGAATTTTATAAAAACGGAAAGCTTTTGCGGAATAAAATAAAGAATCATCCCAGATATCCTTATCATCTTCTTCGGGAGGAAATGCAGGAATTTATACTTGACAAGCTGCAGCTTCTGATCGAGCGGAAACTGATAAAGGGTATTGGGGAAAATGGTACAGAATATACAGTGATCGCGCAGATTCTGGATCTGCCGAAGGAGATTCTGCGTCTGATCCAGAAATTTGATTTTACAAAAAAGAATCCGAAACTGATATATATTAATACAGGGGAGACGATGATTTCACTTCAGGATTCGATTCTTGTAACATTCCTGAACCTGGCAGGATTTGACATTCTGTTTTTTGTCCCTACAGGCTATCAGAGTGTGGAGAACTACTTTGCAGAAAAACTGATGGAAGAGCACCAGATCGGGGAATATAAATACGATATGCAGGTTCCGGATCTGAATAACATTTCGACAAACAGTACCCGCCCCTCATGGCGGAGAAAACTTTTCAGGAGAGGTTAGTAGATTATGGGACTTGATTTCGGTAAATCATCTATGGGAAATCCTGCTCAGGCCGGTAATGGTCTTCAGGAGAAAAATGAGATTGAAGTTGTGGAGAAATATGATATTGTCGCTGACAGGCAGCAGATGAATGCTGAGCTGGTCAATTCAAAAGAAGTGGACGATATTGTCAGCACGATCGAAGTTTACAATATGGATACCATTGTATCTTTTGGTGCGAAAGCAGCAGAGGAGATTTCCAAGGCATCTGATGTGGTCCTCAACAGCATGAATATGTCGCAGCTTAATGAGACAAGCGAGATGCTTAAATCGCTGGCAAAGATCATGGATCAGTTTGACATTAATGAAATTAAGGATAATCCGGGACTTTTCGGAAAGCTTTTCGGAATTTCAGAAAACAGCTGGATAAGATACTGGCCAAGTATCACACAATGGGCGAAGAAGTTGATAAGATTTATGTTCAGCTTAAAGGATATGAGTCTGAAATCAAACAGTCCAACAAAAAGTTGGATACCATGTTTAAGACCAATGTGGATTATTATCATGAACTGGTGAAATATATCCTTGCAGGAGAACAGGCATGTAAAGAGATTGAAGCCTACATTGCCCAGAGACAGCAGGATATGGAGAATACGGGAGATCAGTCTATTCAGTTTGAACTTACCAGTCTGAATCAGGCACTGATGATGCTGGAACAGAGGACACAGGATCTGAGAACAGCAGAGAATGTGGCAATGCAGTCCATTCCCATGATAAAGACTATGGAGTTCAGCAATTACAATCTGGTGAGAAAGATCAATTCTGCGTTTATCGTTACGCTTCCTGTATTTAAGCAGGCACTTGCGCAGGCAATTCTTCTGAAAAGGCAGAAGATACAGGCAGAATCTATTGCAGAACTGGATAAGAAAACAAATGAGATGCTTCTTAAGAATGCCCAGAATACAGTAGATGTATCGAAGATGACAGCTAAAATGGCATCCGGAAGTTCCATTCAGATTGAGACTCTTGAGAAGACATGGGCAACCATTACAAATGGAATCGAAGAGACAAGAAGGATCCAGGAAGATGCCAGAAAGAAACGCCAGGAGGATCAGGTTCGTCTGGAGGCAATCAAACAGGATTTTAACAAACAATACAATGTGCCACCGGTAAGAAAATAAAAACACAGAAAAAAGGGAGGATGAATGATATGCCTATTAATTTATCAAAAGGACAGAAGGTAGATTTAACAAAGAAGAATCCGGGACTTAAGAAGATCATGGTAGGACTTGGATGGGATGTAAACGCTTTTGATTCAGGTTCGGATTTTGACTTGGATGCAGCAGCATTTATGCTTGGTGCCAACGGAAAATGCCCTACAGAGAAAGAATTCATTTTCTATGGCAATCTGAAGCATGCCAGTGAATCAGTCATCCACATGGGAGATAACCTTACCGGTGAGGGTGAAGGTGATGATGAGCAGATCATGATCGATCTGTCAAAGGTTCCGGCGAATATTGAGAGAATTGCGTTTACAGTTACCATTTATGATGCAGAAGCAAGACGTCAGAACTTCGGACAGGTTTCAAACTCTTATATCCGTCTGGTAGATGAATCCAATGAGATGGAACTGATCCATTATGATCTTGGGGAGGACTTCTCCATTGAAACAGCAGTAGTTGTAGGAGAACTTTACAGACATAACGGAGAGTGGAAGTTTAATGCCATCGGAAGCGGATTCCAAGGTGGACTTGCAGCGCTCTGCGGTCATTATGGTATTGAAGTAGCGTAATGTAAGAGACAGTCGGCTGTTTGGTAAAAATACTAAACAGTTATCAGGTATGGAGCTGTATATCGAAGCGGATAAGACAATATGGGAGGAAAAATATATGCCAGTTAGTTTAAAAAAAGGACAGAAGGTCAGTCTTACAAAAGGTAACCCAGGACTTAAGAATGTAGTTGTAGGTATCGGATGGGATATCAATGCTTTTGACACAGGCGGAGATTTCGATCTGGATGCAGCAGCGTTCTGTCTGACAGATTCCGGAAGGGTTTCTGATTCGAACGATTTTGTATTCTATGGAAATCTTGTACATCCGTCCGGAGCAGTCCAGCATATGGGAGACAACCTTACAGGTGCCGGAGACGGAGATGATGAGCAGATTAAGATCGATCTGTCAAAGATTCCTGCCAATATCACAAAGATTGCATTTACAGTTACCATCTATGATGCAGAGGCAAGACGCCAGAATTTCGGACAGGTTTCCAATGCCTTTGTGAGAATCTTCAATGAAGTGACAGGAGAAGAAATCCTCAGATATGATCTTGGAGAAGATTTCTCTATTGAAACAGCAGTTGTATTTGGTGAACTGTACAAGAATGGTGACGAATGGAAATTTAATGCCATTGGAAGCGGTTATCAGGGTGGTCTGGCTGCTTTGTGCAACAGTTATGGTGTAGACGTAGAATAGTGCCGGAGGGCAACAGGAGGGACGAAAATGTCAGTAAGCTTACAGAAAGGACAGAAGGTAAATCTGTCAAAGGAGCATGCAGGATTAGCAAAGGTGATCGTGGGACTTGGCTGGGATGAGGCAAAGCCATCCGGCGGCGGTGGATTGTTTGGTGCATTATTTGGTTCTTCATCACATCAGGCAATCGACTGCGACGCTTCTGCAATCATGTTGAAAAATGGTAAATTTACAGATAAAACAGACCTGGTATATTTCGGCAACCTGAAACATAAATCCGGGACAGTCAATCATATGGGAGACAATCTTACAGGAGCAGGCGAGGGAGATGATGAGCAGATTGTTATTGATCTGTCAAGAGTTCCGGCTGAATATGATAAGATTGTCATTGTTGTCAATATCTATCAGGCAGTAAAGAGAAAACAGCATTTTGGAATGATCCAGAATGCATTTATCCGTCTGGTTGATGCCAGAAACAATAAAGAAATGTGCAAATATAATTTAACTGAGAATTATTCAGGTATGACTGCGATGATTTTTGGGGAAATATACAGGTATAACGGTGAATGGAAATTCAACGCCGTAGGAAATGGCACAACAGATCCCGGACTTGGGGAACTCTGCCAGAGATTTGTGTGAAAATAAAAAGAGGAGCTGTTATGGTTCCTCTTTTTATATAAAATCCGGTAACTGTCTGTCCATGATTGAACAGTTGCAAAACCCGAAAGAGGAGGTTAATTATTATGAATGAAATAAACAAAGAGGAGCGAATGCAGGGCCTGTCCGGACAGCAGGTCAGCGAGAGCAAGGCGAAGTACGGCACCAATGAGCTGGCGAAGAAAGAGACTGAATCACTCTGGTCCATGTTCATCGGCGCATTTGATGATATCTGGATCAAGGTATTATGTGCGGCTCTGGCTCTTAAAGTTATCCTGGCTGTGTTGGGAATCTTTGTCCCTGCATTATCCGGCGGAAATGATGTTGTGGAGATCATCAGTATTGTGATCGCAATCGCACTTGCTACCGGTTTCAGTACCCTGTCAGAGTACAGAAATACTTCAAGAAGTGAGGCGCTTCAGGAAGAATACAGCAAGACTTATGCCAAAGTTGTAAGAGACGGAAAGCTGGTCAATATTCTTACCAGTGAAATCGTTAAAGGTGATACGATCCTTATCCAGGCAGGAGATAAGGTTCCGGCAGATGGTCTGTTATTTGAAGGTAAGATCAAAGTATCTCAGGCGGCATTAAACGGTGAATCAAGAGATGAGAACAAAGCAGCAGTAACCAATATGGACGAGGCAGAATCTACGGATTACTCCTCACATGGAAAAGTCTTTATGGGTTCTGTTGTGACTTCAGGCGAAGGTTACATGATCGCAACTGTTATCGGAGACAGTTCTGAATTAGGAAAGATAAACAAAGCTCTGACAGATACCTCCGAGGAAGAAGAGCGAAAAGATACTTCCAGCCTGAAGCTGGAGGGTGTGGCAGCAGGTATCGGTAAACTGGGTGTGTCAGCTGCAGCGATCGCAGGTATCCTTCATGTTGTCCTGACTCTGATCAGGGCAGATCAGGCAATCACTGTTGTTTCCGTTCTCCTTGTAATAGCGGAAGCAGTTATGCTTATGGCTTCTATCGTGATCATGGCAGTTCCGGAGGGACTCCCGATGATGAACAGTCTGGTTCAGTCAATGAATACAGAGTCCATGTATAAAAAGAATATCCTTGTCAGCCACAAGGCGGCATTTTCAGATTCTGCTTACATGAACGTGCTGTTCAGTGATAAAACCGGAACGATCACACAGGGTAACCTGTCACTGGTAGAATTTATCACAGGTAACGGTGAGATTGTTGATTCCATCCAGAGCAGGGAGTTTATAGAAGCTATCACCCTGAATAACCTTGCAAAGATTTCCTCAGAGGGAAAGGCAATCGGAAGTAACAACATGGACAGAGCACTGCTCTCTTATGCCATCAATCATGGTTATAATGATTCTGACAATGATCCGGAGAAGGTAGAAGAGATCAGCGGATTTGATTCCGAGAAGAAATGTGCCACTGTAAAACTGAAAAACGGACTTGTTTACTGGAAGGGTGCCACAGAGAATATCATTAATAAAGTAACACATTACATGCTTCCGGACGGAGAAGAAAGAGAGTTTACAAAGGCAGATAAAGATAAAGTAGAAGAGCAGATGCATGCACAGGCAAAGAGAACTATGAAGCTGCTCTCCGTAGCGAAAATCAGCGATGGAAAGACTGTTCTTATGGCAGTTCTGTGTCTGCGTGATAATGTCAGAACAGATGCGGTTGAGACTGTTCAGATTCTCAATGATGCAGGAATCCAGGTAGTTATGGTTACCGGTGATGCAGAGGAAACTGCAGTAGCCATTGCAAAAGAGGCAGGTATTCTTGCAGATGAGAAGAAGGACGTGGTTCTTACCCATGAAGAAATGGAGAAATTATCAGATGAAGAGCTGAAGAAAGTTCTCCCGAACCTGAGAGTGGTAAGCCGCGCGAAACCGCTTGATAAGAAAAGACTGGTATCTCTTTCACAGCAGATTGATAATGTCTGTGGTATGACCGGTGACGGTGTGAACGATGCTCCCGCATTAAAACAGGCAGACATTGGTTTTGCAATGGGAGATGGTACAGCAGTTGCACAGGAGGCAGGAGATGTTGTTATCCTTAATAACAGTCTGACTTCCATTAAAGACTGTGTGCTTAACAGCAGGACTATGGCGAAATCTGTTGGAAAATTCCTCATTTTCCAGCTTACTGTAAATATCAGTACTCTGTTAATGAATATCATTGCACCGATCCTGGGATGGACAGAGCCGTTTTCCATTGTCCAGATCCTTTGGATCAACCTGATCATGGATACACTGGCTGCCATGGCGTTTGGTGGAGAACCTATTCTTGACAGATATATGAAAGATCAGCCGGCAAAGAGAACAGATAATATTCTGACTCCGTACATCAAGTCAGCGATCGGAGTAAGTGCAATATTTATTACCCTTGGTTCTATCCTGATACTTGAGAATATCGGCGGCATTACCAGTTGGGTAATCCCTGCGGGCTGTGCAGATCCGGAGCTTTATGAGAAAACATTTATGTTTGCGTTCTTCATTTATGCGATTATCTTTAACAGTCTGAATACCAGATCTGAGAAGTTTAATCTGTTTGAGCATATCGGGGAGAATAAGAACTTCGTACTGGTAATGGGAGCAATCTTTGTTCTTCAGACCATTATCATTGAAATCGGGGGAAAAGTATTTAACACAACTCTGCTTGAGCCAAAGGCATTACTGGTATCCATGGTACTTGCAGTACTTATTATACCGGTGGATCTTATCAGAAAAGCAATCATGAGCAGGTAAACAATACGTATGAAATAATAATTATGGGGCTGTCGCAGGTAATAACAGTGCGGCAGTCCCATTTTTGGAGGAAGCGAATGAATGGCATTTTATGCGCGGACATGGACAATACCATAATATATTCGTATAAGCGCAATATCGGTGAAAATAAATTAAATGTTGAGTTATATAATGGAAGAGAAATCTCGTTTATTTCTGAAAAAACGCATGATCTGTTGAAAAAAGTAAGTGAGAAGATGACTATCATACCAACATCCACAAGGACGGAAGAACAGTATAAACGTATTGATCTGGATATAGGATCGTACCCTATGCCCTTGTCTGTAATGGAGGAGTACTGCTGGTAAATGGTAAGCGTGACAGAGAGTGGTATCTGGAGTCGCTGCAAATGATCCGGAACAGCATACCGGAAATGGAAAAAGCGCAGCAGATTCTTGCCAGGGATTCCAGACGAAAGTTTGAACTGAGATTTATAGATGAGCTTTTTATTTTTACAAAATGTGAAAAGCCGGAGGAAGTGGTTGAAGATCTGCAGGCAAAACTGACTACGAAGCTGGTGGACGTATTTCATAATGGAGAGAAGGTATATGTTGTTCCTGTAAATCTGAGTAAGGGAATGGCTGTGAGAAGACTTCGAAAGAGACTGCAGCCTGCATATATCATAGCAGCCGGAGACAGCGAATTCGATGTTTCCCTGGTGGAAGAAAGCGACCTGGGATTAGTTCCGGCTGGATTTAAAAAGATTTACGGTAATGGTAGCGACAGATTCAAAGAGACAGTGATGGAAATGGAGGCAGGAAGATTGTTTTCGGAAACATTACTTGAGAAATGTTTGGTTTTATATTTTAAAGAGCCGGACTGACTGCAATTCTATAAAATATTGCAGTCAGTCCGGCTCTTTGTTATATCAGGCTGTTAATCCATACTGACGCGGATTCCGCTCTGACGTTCAGATGGCTGAATGATAACCGTAACATTATCTCCTCCATGCCACTCAAACTGATAAGACTCTCCGGAAGTCTGGCCGATGAAAGTTTTCCAGGATACATCGGCAGTGACACTGGGATCACAGTGTCCGTTTCCAATCCAGCAGATCACAGCATCCGGATCTACGGAAATGGTATTATTCCTGCCAACATTGCTCAGTACAACAGGGTTGCCGTCTGACAATACGGCAACATATGCATTCCTGCCTCTGGCCGTAAGTGTGGAAGTAGCAAGACCTTTTTGGGAAAGTACACCCACACCGATGAAACGGACGCTGTAATCACAATCCTGGGTAAATGCCAGAATATTCTCGGATTCAACGGAGATGGTTTCGCCCTGCGCCAGCTGATAGATGACAACGTGCTGTCCGTAATTGGCGTAATATGTAACGGAATCACCGTTCAGACTGACCTTCATCAGCGGAATATTTTCTCCTGTGACTCTTCTGGCAAGCTGTCCAAATAAAGCCTGTCCGACACTCTGCTGTGGACCAAGAAGTACCTTTTCAAAACGGTAATTCTTTGGACCGCAATTATCTCCGGCTATAAAAGCTCCGGCTTTTACAAAAAGAACATCGCTGCCGGTGCATGTAACTTTCAGTGTTAATTCGTTGATGGTTTCAAATGACAACATGATAGTGCCTTCCTTTCTCAGATTACCTGAACCCCATATAGCTCGCAGAGCCCGGCGAGATCTCTTGTGACTCCGTTTCCGATTGCATTGAATTTCCAGATTCCATTGTGTCGGTACACTTCTCCGATCATCATGGAAGTGACGTTGGAATAGTATTCGTCCATTTTGAAGCTGACCAGCTCTGTATCAGAAGTATCGGTGATTTTTATGTAGCATCTCTCAGCATACTGAAATTCAGATGTTTTTCCAGTGCTTCGTTTATAGTAAGGACAAAAACGATTCTGGATACAGCAGGATTCAGTCTGTTAAAGTCCACAGATATGATCTCATGATTCTCTTCCTGACCTGCCCCAAAAGCAGTACTTCCATCCGGGCTTGTTTCCTGACCGTAGAAGACAAACCAGGAATCGCCGATAACCTTGCCTGTATTATTCAGAAGAAAAGCGGATACATCCACATCACATTCAGGATTAGTGATGTCCCATCCCAGATATGCCCGGATTCCTGTAATCCGGGCATTGGTTTCGAGAGAAACCTTCTGTCCCTTTCGAGCAGGATTTTTTAAGATTGGGACAGTTCTGGCGGCAGATTGAGCTGTAGTTCTGACAGAAGATGAATCAGCAGACGGAGCGGTGGCTCTGACAGAAGATGAAGCTGTAACTGGCGCAGAGCGGGTATGGGGGGAATTTCTGCAGCTCATATTATTGATGCTGCCTATGCTGTGAGAGGATAATGGTTCCATGACTTTTTTAGTGTTGATAGTCAGAACGGTCTGTCTGTTTACTGCACCTGACAGATTTTCCGGTACATTAAGCATAATTGAACGTCACCTCCAATGATAAATATTTGGTAATTATTCAGCAGTATCCTTACAGTGACAGGTCAAAATATCCTGCAAAATAGCAGACTGCTGAATAATTACAAACAGATATAAATATTCTAAAATGTTTTACAGAAAATGTCAAACCGTAACGAGTGAACAGTAATTCGTTTATTTCATGTATTTTTCCAGAACCGGAAACTGTACAGGTCCGATGTCCAGAATCCGGCGGTGAAATTCTTTCAGGTCGAAATCATCTCCAAGTCTTTTCTGACAGACTGTTTTCAAGTCAAGGAAATTCAGATATCCCCAATAGTATTTCAGATAGTTACCGGGAGTTTCCACGATATATTGATAGATTTCGGCAGCAGTGGAAGCATTGTTGATGCCAAATGCTCTCAGAAAGACAGCAGTGCGGGCCGCATCCCAGCCCCTGTAATGAATGCCGATATCGATCAGGGAGTAAATACACAGATTCATACTCCGGTTTACCCAGGCAAGCCGGACGGCATTTTTGGCAGAATCCGGATCATTCATAAGGGAGGCGGCATATTCATAGCCGTAGGATTCCACGTAGGTTGCCCAGCCTTCCACATAGCCGGAGGAGGTGACCAGATATCTGATGTCAGAGGGATTGTTTCCGGCAAAAGAAACTGTCTGGTAAAGGTGGCCGGGAAATCCTTCATGTGCCAGTGTGCCGAAAAGTTCCAGAGAAGAGGTGCGCCCGGAATCATTGATGTAGATCACGTTGGGGCTTCGGGTATCCACAGGCGGTGTGAGGTAAAAAGCAGGACTTAAGAATTTCTTCATGGAAGGATGGACGGTGCGGAGTTCGTAAGTGGCATCTTTCAGTTCCGGGAAATCTTTTTTCATCAATTCCGGAAGCTTCTCCAGCATCTGAGTCGGTGTCAGTGTAAGTTCACTGGAACATTGATTCAGCCTGTCGATCAGGGAGGAATCCTGTTTCAGCAGAGAAGATATCTCCCGGTAATCGGACAAAAGCTGAGCTGACATCCTTTTCTCGATTTGTCCGACAGGTACATAGGTTCCTGTCTGGCTTTGCAGCAGGTAAAGGTAATATTCACGCCCACCCTCAAAAAATGCCAGGCCCCGGCTGCTTTTGCCTGTACCGCGAAGACTTTCCAGACTGTCTGCCAGTTTCTGATAAGCGGGGATCACTTCGGTTAAGATCAGCTTATGATGATATGTACAGAGTTTTTTCTGATCCTCTCTGCTTAATACAGGATTGGAGAATGCTTTCAGTTTCTGTGCAAAAATATCATCCATGTAGTTGGAGTCAGGATTTGCGACAAAAGAATGGCATTGTTTCAGGATACGGTCCAGAGTTGTGTCACTCATGAAAAGCCCTGCCTGGGATTTCTGCTTTTCCAGTTTTATAATGCTTTGAAAATATGGCCTGACGGTACTCAGAAGTTTCAGATAATCAGAGATATCTTCTTTTGTCCGGAAAGTATATTCCGCCAGAAGAATGGGAAGTTGTGCCTGCACACCCAGGCCTGGTCCCAGCGGCTCATCCAGGGCGCTGTTTTTTCCAAGGGAGGCTCTGGTGTGAAAATAGAGAAGAAGCATATCACAGGTAAGCCGGTTTTCTTCGGAGAGCCTGGAATAGGCAAAGGATTTCAGCTCTTTCTCATATTCCTGACAGAGACTGGTGGTCTTAGCCGGGTCAGAAAGTGCAGTTCCAAGAGTTGCCTCGGGCTTTCTGATACCTTTTTTTTCAGGGTGTGCAAGAGTGTAGTGAAGGGTGAGGTTATTGCTGCATACTTCGGACCGGAATAATTTTTCCGTAAAGGTCTGAAAACGGGAGTTTTCAGAAACAAAGTGGTCGGAGAGAACACCCATGCTGATGCCAATGGCAAAGACCAGACACAGGCTGAGGATTCTTTTGGGGATATTTTTATGAATACGCATATCCACCTCGGAAGCTGTTTTTTACTATCTTATTGAAGGAAAGCATGAAGTATGCTTTCAGTAACATAACATCCTTTCAAATGCCCGCCACACTTTTTTCATTTGACAAAATTGGGATGTTATGTTAACATACACAAATGTGTAACAAAACGTAATAAAAATGTAATAATTTTACAGCGATGTATAACAGGAGTTGATTAGTAAAATGAATAATAAAATAAAGACAATTTTGATGGCAGCAATTATGAGCTCTGTGGTTCTGACACAGGGGGTATGTGTAAGCGCAGCACAGTTTGATGATGGCGCATCAGCGTTTTCTGATGGAACAGGAAGTGTAAGTGCTCTGGCAAGTACACTGGCGAAGCAGACAGAGGAACAGACACAGGAGTTTGTTGCGAAAGAAGAGGAAGCAGCTCAGATTCGTGAAGAACGAAGAGTAGAGAAAGCGGAAAAGGCTTCTGAGAAGGCAGAGCAGGAAAAAACAGCCGCACTGGAGAGTATTCAGCAGACAGTTGAGGATACAAAGAAAAAAATTGCCGAAGAAGCAGAAGCGAAACGTCTGGTAAAGAGACAGGAAGTGGTAAACTTTGCGCTGCAGTTTGAAGGAAATCCTTATGTTTATGGCGGAACAAGTCTTACAAACGGTGCAGACTGCTCAGGATTTGTAATGTCTGTATTTGCCAATTTCGGTTACAGTCTTCCACGTGTGGCTGCAGCGCAGTGTGAGGCCTCCACAAAGAAAGATATCAGCCAGCTTGAGCCGGGAGATTTGGTATTCTACGGAAGCGGATATATTGATCATGTGGCACTTTATATCGGAGATGGAAAGATTATCCATGCCAGCAATGCTGCTACAGGAATCAAGATTTCCGATTACGATTATGAGCAGCCGGCAACTGTAGGTACGTTCATGGAATAGTTGTAACGCCTAAAATTATATGATTCGACAAATTGCACAAAGAATGTCGAGAGGTGGGAAAAGTGGATAAAGTCATACACACTCTATCCACATACCCGGTTATTGAAAAATCCCGTAAATTAAAGTTATACACAAAGTTATCCACATTATCCACATTTTATATGTGTGGAATACTCGATTTACATAAGGAAAAAAGAAACAGATGTTTTGTGTAAAATGATAAATCGACATTTTTTGGACGAAAAAAATCCACAAATCTATTGACTTTTTTTATATTCTAAAAAACATAATAATATTGTACAAAAAAGACAAAATATAATAATATATACATAAATAATCAGAATATTCGAAAAGATAATTCATGCTGAAAT
>ENA-OQCN01000224-OQCN01000224.1-human-gut-metagenome-genome-assembly--contig:-NODE-224-length-29549-cov-4.383862_pt1 | contig 29549 bp, 37 predicted proteins | sample MGYA00242497_ERZ504576 | MGnify/ENA primary metagenome ERZ504576 (study PRJEB26092, sample SAMD00036296) | human gut metagenome | host: Homo sapiens | study: EMG produced TPA metagenomics assembly of...
CCTACTATAAGAAAATGAGAGAATTAAATGCAGCATAATTTTTGAACTACAAGTTCAATGACATTACATGAATCCTCCTTAGAATTATATTAAGAGATAATTTTAAGGGAGGATTTTTTATGAGCGAAAAGATGTTAGTAACACAGGCTCTTGACGAAAGAGACCTACTAGTAAAGAAGATATCAGATAAAATTGACAAAGCAAGCTGGATTACAAATGGTGGTATGCTGGGCATTATCATACATCAAGGGTAAGAGATAAGTTTCAGATAATGTTTGAGGATATAGAGGAGTTTGTACATAGAAAACTAGATTATCAATAAGCTTTGAAAAATAGAAAGTGATGGATTGGAATGAGAAGAAGCAAAAGCTATGAAGTAAGAGACCCAATGAATATATGGAATAAATATGATTTTGCTATGTCAGGTCTCGGAAAGAAAAGCAAAATCTTGGCAAAAATAAAACAATTTTTTTAAATGCGTAAAGTGGAGTAAACAGCGTATTACAAGGGGCTATTGTGATTGTGATGTTTGGGAGATGTTTTCTTTTCTTCAGACGCTTATTCCGGATATGCTGCAAACACTGAAAGATACAAGAACGGGTTCACCAGGATATTTGGGAGAAAACTATACCAATGAAAATGGAATTCTTGTAAATGATACCTGCCATGAGGAGTGGAATTGCATTCTAGACAAAATGATATTTTTATGGCGAGAAGCGGAGAAAGATACATGCTCACAAAAGAATCCATTTGATGAAGCGCATTCCAAAGCAATGGATGAATTTACGGAACGATTTGGATTATTTGGAAATAAACTTCAAACTGAGAAAGAATTAGAAGAAAATAGAAAGCGCGGTGGCGGAGGAACAATTCATTTTATGGATGAGTTGCCTGAGTATAAAGAGATTTCCGATAAATATCGCGAAGAAGAAAAGCGTTTGGAAGAATATAGAAGAAAGTGTAAGGATGAAGCTATAGATATGCTTAAACAATATTTCTATGACCTGTGGGATTGAGTTATTAGTAAATCTTAAACCAAAAGTTTAATGCAATTAGTAATAGAATCCGTTATACTAATCATCTACAGGTAAACTTGTGATTCGGGATGGAAGAAAATTACGGAGGTACAAAGAGATGGAACCAATGTATTTGCAGGTCCTGCAAAAAGAAACAGGAAGACAGATTAAGAAACTGCTCGTGGAAAATGGTTATACCGTGAAAGACGTGCAGAATGCTATGGGATTTGAAAATCCACAAGCAGTCTACAAATGGATTTCAGGTAGATCATTACCGAGCTTAGACAATTTTGTAATCTTAAGCAGATTACTGCACACCAGCATAGAAGATATCCTCGTCATTGACGGGGATATTGTTCGTTTATGGGGATTTTCCTTTAAACTGTTAGTACAATGACAAACTTAGCTGAAGGCTTTATGCTGATATCAGAACAGGAGAAATCAGGAAAAGTAGGAGATGTAAAAACTTCGGACGCAAAGCTGTTTTTGATAAAGCTGCAGCAGGATGGAAAAAGGTATAGTACAGTAAAAACAGTGCGTGGCGTATTGAGACCAGCCTTTCAAATGGCTATGGACGATGATGTGCTTCATAAAAATCCATTTGGCTTTGAACTTGCCGGGGGGTGGTAAATGACAGTGTTACCAGAGAAGCGCTAACGCGAGAACAAATGCGTAAGTTTTTAAAGTTTGTCCATGACGATAATGTATACTGCAAATACTATGAAGTGGTATATATACTTTCATACCGGTATGCGAATTTCAGAATTTTGCGGCCTTACGATTAAAGATATCGATTTGGAAAACAGGATTGTGAATATAGACCATCAGCTTCAACGCTTATCCGATATGACCTTAGTGATTGAGCCGACAAAGACATCTGCCGGCACAAGGAAACTGCCGATAACAGAGGATGTTGCGAAATGCTTCCAGGCAATCATTGAGGATAGCGAGAAAACAAAGGTAGAAAAGGTGGTGGATGGATATACCGGTTTCCTGTTTGTGGATGACAAAGGCCTGCCACTGGTGGCAATGCACTGGGAACATCGGTTTAATCATATGGTGAAGCGATATAATGATATCTATCGAGTTCAGATGCCGAATATTACGCCGCATATTTGCCGCCACACGTATTACAGTAATATGGCGAAATCTGGAATGAACCCGAAGACGCTGCAGTACCTTATGGGGCATAGTGATATAGGGGTTACGCTTAACACTTATACGCATTTGGGCCTTGAGGATGCAGAGGATGAATTGAAGCGGCTGGAAGACCTGCAGAATGCCAGAAAGGAATTGGAACGGACGCAAGGGAGAAGCCGGTATCGCAGAGGATGTTTAAGGCAATTTGATGAGAAATCAAGTTGCTGTATCTGTGATTTTGTAGTAAAATAAAAAATAGCAGAGTTGCCAGAAACAATATTATATTTGGAACCAAGCCAGGCGATTGTGCTTGGCTTATTTTATGTGGATAGAAAGAAGGTATTTATATGTGGTATGTGTGGTTTTTTGATGGAATAGGTTCAACTATTGTGTCACTTATTGCAAGTGCAATAATAGGTGGTTTTACGGGGTATAAAATAGGAATTCATAAAAAAATAAAATTAATTCAGAAGGCTGGAAATTCATCAGAACAAAATCAAACAATTGAACTAAATGGTGAGTCAGATGATACAAATACATCTTATAACGTAAATGTAAATATGGAACAGAAAGCAAAAAACAATGCAAAGCAAACGCAGATTGGTGGTGTTAGAAATGGAAGAAGTTAATCAGTTACAAAAGGCAGGTAAAGATTCACAACAGATACAAATTGGCAATGTTATTATTAATAGTGCAGGAATAACTGAAGAAAGAGCAAGAGCTGTATTTAATGAAATGATACCCCAGGCACTAGCAAATTATACGGAGGAAGCACAAAAGATAGCAACAGAGAGAGTTAATAAACTTGAAGAAAGAATTATGCCTCAAATCAATCAAGTCGAGGGATTGTTGCCGGCGTTTGCAGATCCAGCATTTCAGGTTTTACTCAGAAAAGCACAGCAGAAGGCTGCAATTACAGAACGAGAAAATGATTATGATTTGTTGACAGAGTTGTTAGTATGTCATGTTCAAAAAGGTAATGATATATTAATGCAAAACGATGCATTCCTGAATTACCAGATATTCTTGAGTAGTAACATCACCCACTTTTTACTCCGTTTTTATTACTTTTGCTGTACACATCTTGCAATATTTTGCTAAGTTTTGCATTTTATGTACAGAAATGACCGATACATAAAGAAGAATTAACACCGCGCAAATCGCTGCAAATGGCAGCAGGATAGCGCATTTTGAAAGGAGTTTTTATGAGTATACGCGTACTCTTTGTTTGCCACGCAGTCTATAATAAAATGGCTGAAACGTAGTAAAATAGGGCTTTTGAACATTTTGTAATTAAGTATTTACCTGTGATTTACTTATTTCGGTTTTGTGAGTAAGTAGGATATTTTTAGAGAAAAAGGCAAAATAACAACGGTAGATAAGTCCCAATCCAAAACAATAGCAATGAAATAGAGGGAGAAGTGGCACAAATGAACAATTATTTGAACAATAATATTGTACTAATTAATATGTACGAAAATCTTTATGCAAATGGAATTAGAATTGATGAGATAATTCAAATGTTTAAAAAGGGAGAATTTGCTCAATATAGCGGGTTTGATTTTGGGAGATTTAGAGTATTTGTTGATGGATGTTTGTTATTGCTGAATAAAGAAAAACTTAATAGATATTACAAAGATGAATATTGTTTTGCAAATTTATAGATAAAGTTTCGGATGACCCACAGCTAATTCCTTATATTAATTATATACAAAATGAGGATTTGTTTTCAGAAATAGAGGATGTAGGGTTATATCATTCAATGGAAGGGAAAGCCAAAAGAACATGGGATCAGGTGTGGACAATTCGTAATGCACTTGCTCATATGCAATATGGTAATTTTCAATTTCAAGAGAGTGGACAGCTTATCTGTTATTATCTTTATAATAAAGATAAAGGTGTTCGTAAAGATGTGGGAATTGTTTTCGAACCAATATTGCACGAATTTGTAAAAAGTTTCTTTAGTAATTACAGTTTTGGAATACCATTTAGAAATACTTTTTTTATGAAATATTCAATGAAGAATATGCGAAAAACATTAAGAATGAGATACTATGAAATTACATCTCTTAAGGGTGTAGATGAAGTTTATGATGGATATTCTGAAAATTCTATAGCCAATTTGATAAAAAGAATGAATGATATGGTGGATTTGCCAGCTTACCTATCTGATAATAAAAATAAATTTGATATAAAAGAATATAAGATAAGTGAAAAAATTAATGAAAACCATTTTAGAAGAATTGCAAAGAATTATGAGCTTAATGATAAGAATAAATACTTTTATGGATTAAAAACATTTCTTGACTTCGAAACGGAAATATCGAATTTTTTAGTTCATATTGGACAGTTAAATGAAGTGTTATATGAATATTATGTTTTTTTGAATTGTGGTAAGTATTCAAAAACTCAAATTAAGGAGCTGAACCTCTTTTTGAACAAAAATTGGGAGAATTGAAAGAGGATGAATCTGCTGTAATTGCTTTTGATATTGGATTTACCTTTATGAAAATAATGAATTTTGCATTAAGAACGGAGGATGATGATTATGAGAAATTAGATTACGCAAAGGTTGATGTTTCAATGTTTTTTTATGATGAAGAAGCGTTAAGAAAATATGTAATTGACAATAGTATAAAGAAAGATGGGACACAAAAATATGTTGTTGAAAGAATAAGAAATTCATTAATGCATGGAAATTTTAATATAGAAGCGACTTCAAGGGGTGAAATCTTGGTGATTTTTACAGATACATATAATAAGAGAAGCGATGTTATAAAGGTAACACTTAATAAATTAAAAGTATTTCTTTGCCAACCAAGTTTGTATGTGGGAATTCCAAGTGAAACAGATGTCATGCTCTTTCAGAGACAAGATATATAGTAGGGTAGAAGTAAATGTGTTTCTATGGTATAATTTAGTGTGTGAGGTACAAAAGTACCTTGCATACTAAATTATAATTTCGTATTCATTTACAGGATTATTTCTTAATACAATTTTTATTGATTCTCTGGGTAAGAGTACTTGAAATTTCAGAGTTTATTACACAAATTATTAATCTGCTTGTAAGAGTTTCTATAAACTTAATTATCAATAAGTTGTGAGTATTTAAGCAGATGCAAATATTAATAGGAGGATATTAGTTATGAGAAATTCATTTTATAATGGTTTTATAGACACTGATGACTTAATGCCAGATAGTGAAAACAATAAGATAAGGGAATTGTCTGAAGAGGGAAAGCAACAGTATCTGGAAGAGAGAATTAGGAAATTCGAAATTGATGCTATGCAACAGGTTTCATTTCTTGATGGAATTAATTTTCGAGAAGATGAAAATACATTTCTTGAGGATTTATCGAGAGAAATGTATTTAGTGATATGACTTCATAATTTATATCATCACAATAATGATTATGGCTATTCTCAGAAAAAATATCATTATGATTATTTCGAGGATGAATCTTTATCATTTGATAAGAAGGTAAGCAAATTAAAAGCTTTAGGTGAGGAAACGGATAAGATTATGGATATCAGAAGGATTATCTATAATGAACTTAAGACCGCTTCATCAAGAGAGACAATTGAAGATAGGAATCCAAATATTACATGTAATGAATTATCGCCAAATAGTTTAGAGTATATGAATAGCAAGATCGAGAGCATAATTATTGAGTTGTCTAGGAAACTGCTTCTTGATGAAAAAAAACTAGTGAAGAGTTCAGAGATAATAATTATCTGATGAATGCGCTTAGGAATTTAGAAGAATCTATGGGATATGCTAGACAGGTTGAGTTGGATTTACTATGTAAATGATGGATTCATATTTCATTTTTACACCACTTAAGGATTTTGTGACAAAACTCATGCATATAATTGTTGATCTTAATATGAACATGATAGATGATGAGAAATTTACTAATACGAAAACGGAGTTTTTTGAAACAGTTAAGAATTATCGTGGCATTCCTTATGGCGACAAGCTTTGGGGATTGTATTTGTTATCAGTTATGGCATGTGATGATGTAGTAGAAGCTTTTGGAGGCTCAACAGACGCGAACTATGTAAAAAATACATTTAAAGAAATGATTGAGCATATGGAAGAAATTCTTGTGGACAATCAGAAATATGAATATCAGGTATTTGATCTTTATAATTATCAGGGAAGCTATTTACTAGCACAGCAGAAGCGAAACAATATTGTTTCCGTGTGTCTTTATAGCATTAATCAGATTCCTTCTAAGAGATTTTATAATATAACTATGTTAGAAAAATTGTAAAGGTTCTAAGAGGGAGTACATTTCTAAGAGATAAATATACAGACATGTCAATATTCTGTAGTAAATCAAAACGCATCGGAACCAGTTGTTTTGCAATTATGGCAATTGACGATTCCGGAAAAAAATATGTATCCATTTCAGGAGTTGATATTGATCCATCATCGACAAGCTATTTGATGTCAAAACTTATTGGTACTTCATATGTTTACGTTGACGATAAGGAAGATTATTATCTTCCTGGTGGTTATAAAATAAGTTTGAAGGGACTACGAGACAGCGTTTATTTGACCGCCAGTGAGAGTAAAAAGCAAAAACCAAGGCCTATAAAAGAATGTTTTCATGCTGTGAGAGAAAATTTGTTAATTATTTGGAGCAGGGACGGTTACATGAACTTTATGTGAAATATCCACCTTGCTATATGTGTGAGAGGATGATTGATCATGAAGAAGTGGATAAGATGTGCAAGATAGAAATCATTTGTCCAGAATCAAAATATTATAAGTCAGTTGTCAATAAAGAATATGATAATATAGCTAAGAAGGCACTAAATATTTAATTTCATTTTTATTTATTATCTTATAGTGCTAGCTGACAATATATCCCTCAAAAAACAAGTGGAGAAGTCCATAGATGGATATAGCGGTCACAATGAATGTGTACACGCATATCGGATTCGATGATGCAGAGGAAGAATTGAAACGAATGGAAGAGTTCAGAAGGGCACAGGCAGAGGTTGAGCAGAAGAAGGAGAAACCGATGTCACAGAAAATGTTAAATCAGAACGAGATTTTTCTTGAAAATGAAATACAATCGTTTGTAAGTCAGCTTATAGGGTACAAATCGAAATATAACTTATATCCTCATTCGATACAGTGTGCAGATAGTTATTATGGTATACATTCGTGTAAGCATTGGTTAGATGGAACTTGTGATGGCCATTTGTGCGCAGAATCTGAAATTCCGGAATTGGTCATGGATGATAATTACCTTCTTTAATTTTAATACCAATTTTACTACTAAGGGAGCAAGGTTGGATGCTTAAGAAATAGAGATGGTAAAAGCCACAATTGTTGGTAAGTAATAAATATATGATTATTAGGAGAAAATTTGAGGAATATATGGATGATATGGCTGGTAAAAATACAGTTGAATAAGTGGAACTTTGTATTGCAAATGTTCCACACGAATGATATAATTTCCAATATTATGGGAGGAAATAGGTATGAATAAAACATATTCAATGAGTATTAGAGTAAGTGAAGAAGAATTAAATAGATTAAAACAGGCAGCAAAATTGGAATCATATTCTTCTTATAGTGAGTTTGTGAGAAGAATTGCGCTAAAAGAGGCTGATAAGGTAATAAAAAAAGACAGAAAAGATAAAACGAACGCTTGTTCGATTACGTGAAATGAGTTATAATTACATGTGAGCAAGATAATATTTGGAGGTGCTGGTATGGCTAAAAGCAAAAGAGCAGAGTCGCGATGTAGATATTTAGTGAGAGATATTGCTGGACAGAAAGGTTGGGATGTTAGACATCCTCAAAAAGGCGGAGATTTTTTGGAGGAGCAAGAGATTGAAGATTTCTTTCCAGACTGTGGACTTGATGGAACAAAACCGGATTTTATTGTGTGCAAGAAATCACTTCCGTTAGTTGTGGTCGAAGCCAAAAATGATATAAAGAAAATTGATATTGCAATATCAGAAGCAATGGAATATGCTAATTCAATTAATAAAAAGGGAAAGTATAAAATTAGAATTGTAGTAGGTGTTGCAGGAGAAGAGGACCACGGATATCTTTTTAAATCGTTTTTTTGGAATGATAAAAAATGGACACCATTAACAGCTAAAGGATATGAATTGACTAGTTTTCCAAGTGTTTATGAGGTGGATGGTGCTTTAGTTACTAATAATGGTACTACTGAGGTTTCTATTCCGCAAACATCTGATTATATTAATACTGCGATAGAGTTGTCATCAATATTAAGATCTGCAAAAATAGAGCCGTCATTGCGTCCAAAAGTATTGGGAGCTGTAATTACGGCGTTGTATTGGGGCGAGATCGACTTAGAGGACGGAAAGGAATTAGAGTCCATTAATGATTTGGTATCAGCAGCAATTAAATCAACAGATCATTTTGAGGAAAACAAAAAAGAACAATTAATAGAAACACTTAAATTGACAGTTGGAGATTATAATAGATTATCTAATAAGATAAGTAAAATAGTATTTTTGCTTAAAAAACTTAATATTAAATTCAATTTTACAAACAGACACTGATTTTCTGGGATTATTATATGAAGCGTTTATTAGATATGGATATGATAATAATTCATTAGGAATTGTTTTTACGCCACGTCATATCACGAAATATTGTGCAGAGTTAATTGATGTTACAGCGAAGGATAAAGTTATTGATATAGCTTGTGGTTCTGGTGGATTTTTTGGTTGCATCATTTGATCGCATGATGAAAACCTCAAAAAAATTTGGAATACCATCAGAAATAGTGAGGGAGTCTTTGTATGGGTTTGATACAAATCCTACGGTTTGGTCTCTAGCAGCACTTAATATGTTTTTTAGAGGTGATGGAAAGAGTCACATTGAGAATGTGAGTTGTTTTGAAGAGAGTAGCAAAGAAAATGTAAAGAATAAATTTACGAAGGCTTTGCTAAATCCACCTTTTTCTCAGGATGAAGAGCCAGAACGAGATTTTATTTCATTAGCAATGGAATCTTTGCAAACAATGGGATTGATGGCGGTTGTTGTTAAATCTGGTATTTTTGCTGATGATGACAATGCTTTATGGCGTAGTGAATTTTTGAAAAAACATTCTGTTTTTGGGATGATTAGTTTGCCGGGTGATTTATTTTACCCAACAGCTGTTGATACAACAATAATGATTGCACAGGCACATAGACCACAAATGAAAAGCGATAAGATATTTATGGCTAAAATTTGGAATGATGGATATAAAAAGTTAAAAGGCAAAAGAGTTGAAGTAGAAGGTTCACAATTACCGGAAGTATTAGATTTGTTTAAGAAGTTTATGAAAAATAAAAAGGTAAAATCAGAACTTGTTACAATAGTATCAGCATCACAGATAATGGAAGTTGGAGCTGAATTTTCACCAGAACAGTATTTGCCACAACCAGAGTTGTCTGAAGAAGAGCAGAATATATTTGTAGAGAATATTACAAAATCCATTTTGACAGCGTCAGTATGTATTGAGGATATTGCGGATGAGGTTCTCACGAATTTCCCGCTAAGTGATGATAAGCTACCGGAACTTCCATACGGAAAATCTGATAATATAGAGAAGTTTTTTGCTGTTTCAGGTGGAAAATCAAGTGGTGAAAGTAATTACTTGGCGGGCACATGTCCGTATGTATCATCAGGAGACCCACAAAATAGTATTGTTAGACTAGTCAATGATGTTAATGGTGAAGTGTTTGAAAATGGGGCTATTACAGTAACTTGTTTTGGACAAGCTTGTGTGCAACCTTGGCGATTTATGGCTAGAGGAAATGGTGGTAGTGCAGTAAGGGTTTTGATACCGAAATATAAAATGTCATATTCTGAGATGGCTTGGTTTGCAGCTCAAATTAATATGCAACGTTGGAGATTTTTCTACGGAAGAATGGCAATACAAAAAAGATTAAAACAATTAAAACTAACGGCACCATCTAAAAAAATAGAAGATGGTGAAAATAGTATTGCAAAGAAAATATGTGAATTGTCAGGAACGTTTTCGAATATTATGAAGGAATAAAATTAAGGAGGGGTATTGCATATCCCGGATGGAACTGAAAAGAATAGTGGAAGACCTGATTCGGCAGTTACGGGAACATGGGGTTCAAGGCGATATGGAAATAACGGAAGGAGTGCCAGTGCAACAGGATAAGCAGACACTTTTTCAACGTGCATTTCGGATGGACAGCACAGAGATTGAAATTACAGATGAAAAATAAATTTCACATGGTTTCCATACACAGTGGATGGAGATGAGATTGCAGACTACACACAATTTATCTCAAGGCTGTGTGACATGGCAAGAGATGCAAAAAGGGTATTATCAAAGCCGACTGAAACGGACAATGACAAATGAAAAAGTGTGCCAAGTAAGGAAACAAATGGAATAGGGAAAAAGTACTAATGAGTACAAATCGGGTTTATACCTAGATTTGTACTCATTTTACTTACCGAGATATGGTAAAATATGCGATTTTATGCTAGGATAGGTACACTAGGTTAGATGTCGTGAAAGTGCGATAAAACCTAGGAAAAATAAGGATATACAAGGAAAAACGAAGATATGCAAGATAAAATTAAAGTCCTCATGGTTTGCCACGGCAACATCTGTACTTTACCATACAAACAGGACAAAATAAGCTATCTGTAGCGATAGCGGTATAACAGGAGGAAACAATGATAAGAGTAGCTTTTTGCTGTCATGGTAATATTTGTCGATCAACCTTAAGTGAGAGCGTATTTACTCACAAGGTAAACGCTCTGGGCTTAGGGGATCAGTTTATCATAGATAGCTTTGCAACGAGTAGGGAGGAGATCGGAAACCCTCCACATAGAGGCACAGTAAACAAGCTGAGAGAGGTAGGGATCCCTTTAGTGCCTCATAGAGCTAAGCAGATCACATTAGCCGATTATGATAAGTTTGATTATATTATAGGCATGGATACCGCTAACATACGGAACCTTAACAGGATGCTAAACAATGATCCAGAGGGGAAGATATACAAGCTCCTTAGCTTTGCAGGATCGAGCAGAGATATAGCGGATCCGTGGTATACAGGTAACTTTGATGAAACTTATAACGATGTAGAGGAGGGCTGTGAGGGCTTTCTGGAATATCTGAGAGACAATAGAGAAATATAAGAGCATGGAGCTGTAGATCATTAAACTAATGGTTTACAGCTCTTTTCTTATGCCCTCCTGTATAATATTCTCATAGCCTCATACAGGGGCTAAATAAGTAATACAGGAGGATTTACAGGATGAACAAAAGAAAGTTAAGGAGAGTGGCAATAGTAGCCTTAGTGCTGGTATTGTTATGTAACACGCTGGGAGTACAGGCAAGTACTAAGAAAGATGATCCTACAGTTATTGTAAAGGATTATGGATCACTGTATACAGCGATAGCGGAGGCTAAGGATAATGATGTAATAGGCATACAGGGCACTATTACGATCCCAGCTATCGTAGATCTTAATATGTCTGAGAATAAAGCAGTTATTCTTAGGCGTATGGAGGCAGGGGCTAAGCTGGTAGTATCTGGAGATTATGGAGCCGATAACAAAGTCTCTTTTAGGATGATCTCTTTTGATGGAAACTCTACGGAGGTGGGAGGTACAGAGCCATTTGTAGAAATTAACGGAAATGCTTATTTTAGTATGTGCGATTTTAAGGAATGTTTTAATCAGAGTGATAACGGAGGAGCTATAAATATTAGCTCTGGAGAGGTGGAGCTTAATAGCTGTAGCTTTGATGAGAATAGTGCCAGCTATGGTAGCCATATTTTTAACTCTGGTACCCTTTTAGTTAATAGCTGTACTCTAAAAGGAGGCTGGGCGGATGAGATGGGAGGAGCCATATATAACAGAGGTACTCTCACAGTAAAAGGTACTGAGATCAAAGCGAATAATGCCAGAATAGGCGGAGGGCTCTATAACAATAGCTCCTTAGAGGTAGATAACTCTCTGATCTGGAGCAATACAGCCACAGTACAGGGAACAGACATAGCAAACGAGGGAACATATACAAACAGCACCACAGAGGAGCAGTTTGATAGCTGGTTAGATTACTATAAGCTCTATTATGCAGGGTGGGAGGATGATACTAATACCTCAGTAGGAGCTCTGGGGATTATCTGAAATTCTTAACAGCTACAGAAAAACCTACTAAGCCAGATCCAACAGAGCCAGTAGATCCAGAACCTACCGAACCATCTACACCAGATCCAGTAACGCCTCCTAGTGGAGGGGATGAGGGTAAGACGGATCCAGAGCCAACAGATCCCACACCTACGGAGCCGACAGATCCAACTCCAATAGATCCAGAGCCTATGAATCCTAAACCAACAGAGCCAGATAAGCCAGACACCACAGAACCATCTACAGAGGATCCTAAGCCCTCTACTCCTAGTAATGCGGATCAGACAGGCGGAGGAGATACCACTACAGATAACAGCGATCATACCACTACAGATAACAGCCAGCATAACAGCACTACTAGCAATAGCTCCTCAGCTGAGGAAGAATACTAACAACACCTCCTCTGTGAGTAATACGGATAATAGCAGGAGTGAAAGCTCCAGAACGGAAAACAGTAACAAATAGCTCTACCGTAAATAATTACTATCAACAGGATAAGCAGGAGCCAGCCACAGCCTCCACAAACGCCTCACAGCCTGTAAATGTTACGGTACCTGTAACTGTATCCACTCCAGAGGCTAAAGGCTCATATACAGCCACTACAGAGGCTCCAGAGAGTACCTCTATAGCTGATAAGAATATCAATATTGAGGCTAAGGGCGTAGATGTAAAGCTGGAGATCACAGGAGATAGCTACAATATCTCCATATCAGCCCCAGAGGGGCAGGAGAGCCAGATACAGCCAGTTAATGAGGTAAGTACTGTAAACGCTCCAGAAAGCACTACAGCACCACAGAGGAGCCCTAACTGGATCGAGTATATTACTGTGATCCTTTTAGCAGTATTGGTGGGGCTGGAGATCAAAGATAAATTGCATAAGGAAAAATAACAAAAAATTAGGAGGGGCTTAGTGCTCCTCCTTTAGCTTTTCCTCTAATACGCTTGTAATGTAGGCGGTAAGGCTCTTAGCTCCAGATCTCTCCGCTAGTTTCTGGTACTCCTCTTTTTTCCCTTTAGGTACACGAAACTTAATAAGATCTTTACCCTCATCATATTTAGCTACAGCTCTTTTTTGTGCCTCAGTAGCTCCCATATTTTCAGCTCCTAACATAAATTATATACCTCCTCTATAATAACATAATCATTTCTGTTTTAAAAGTTTTACCTCAAATTTGAGGAATTTTATATTGACATATAAGGTACCTTAGATTATTATACAGATATAAGGTACCTTATACAAGAGAAACAGGATATTACAGGAGGTAAAGGATATGAAGTATAAAAACAGTGATGATAACAGATACAGAGTACAGTTTATGAGATCTACAGAGGAGCTTATGGATCAGCTTACAGTTAAAGAGTTTATCTCTTATCTGGAAGAAAACGCAGAGTTTGAAGATTACACAGTAGAGTACATTGATAAGAAATGTGTTAAGTGTAAGGCTAAGTAGAGCCACAGGATAATAAACAGGATCATAAAGGAGGGTATACAGGATGATAGATAATTGTGTAAGAGCGGTATTCTATGCCAGAGTATCCACACAGGAGGAGGAACAACTAAAAGCTCTCCCTAAGCAGGTGGAGGAGTGCAAGGATATAATAGCCTCTAAGGGCTGGAGGCTTATAGATGGTTATGTGGATGAGGGCAAGAGCGGAACTAAGAAAGATGGCAGAAAAGTATATAAAGCTCTTAGAAGATATGCAGGAGGATAAATTTGATATTATAGTTGTAAAATCACAGGATCGACTACAGAGAAATACCTTTGATTGGTATAAGTTTGCTGATCTGTTAAACAAGAATAATAAAAGATTGTACCTGTATATGGATAACAAGTTTTATGAGCCTCTGAGGATGCACTTATTACAGGTATAAAAGCCATATTAGCAGAGCAGTACTCCAGAGATCTTAGTAAAAAGCTCAATAACTACCATGAACATAGAATAGAGAAAGCAAGGGCAGGAGAGGAGGTACCTGCTATGGGTAACGGTCAAACTTATGGTTATCAGCTTATAAATGGAAAATGGGTAGTAGATGAAAGTCAAAGAGAATTAGTAAGAAAGATGTACGAGCTTTATACAGATCTTCACAGTGTCCGCAAAGTGAGGGACGCACTCAATGAGCAGGGATACAGAAATCAGAGAGGAAACCTTTTCACAGATGAAAACATAGGCAGAATTGTAAAGAATGTGATGCATAAAGGCTGGGTTATTCTTAATAGGCATCATAAAGAATTTGACAGCAAGGAAACTATAAAAAAGTTGGAGGATGAGTGGGTAATAGTAAAGAACGATCACGAGGCTATAGTATCTGAGGAGCTGTGGGATGCTGTAAATGATGAGATACAGAGCCATAGAAACAAGGGAAACTCTGGAACCAGAGGAAAAAGAGGGGGTACGGATCCTCTTAGCGGTAAGATGGTATGTAATTGTTGTGGTAGAGTGCTCTGGAAACACGCCTCACAGGCTCATACAAGAGCAAAGAGGGCAGGAAATACACATATAAACGCTATACACAATGGTACTGTAGTGGTAAGATGGGTAGAGGGGAGTTAGCCTGTACAGATCCAGCTACCATATCTGGAGTAAAGCTACAAAAGTATCTGGTAGAGATGGCGGATATGTTTTTAGATTACAGTACGGTAGAGTATAGCAAAAACCTCTTAAAGAGGCGTACTATAAGCTGGTTAGAGGATCTTAAGGATAAGCTGACAACTCCTAACGATAATGGAAAGATAGAGCAGGATCTAAAGGCTCTGGAGGGTAAGAGAGGCAAGCTCATAGATCTCTATACAGATGAGCTTATCAGCAAAGAGGAATTTAAGAGCAGATCTGTAGATCTGGATGCAGAGATAGAGAAAAAGAAAACTCTCTTAGTGCCTGTAGAGGAAAATCCAGATATTAAAGCTATCGAGGATACTATAGCTAACATAGATGCAGAGATAGAGGTATTATTTGAGGATGAGGCTATGGTAGAGGAGAAAAAGGTACAATTCATACAGGAGCACATTAAAAAGATCTATGTATCTAAGAATAGTGATGTTTTCATAGTTCTTGATAATGTGGCTGGGGCTTTCCTTTTCATAGATAAAGAAGATACGAGGATCGAGGTAGTACCTGTAGCAGAGTATAACCCAGAGGAATTAAGCGAGGAGGGTATAACAGAGAATGACTTTGTACCGTTTGATAGGGAAAGTATGCCGCAGCACCATGCCCAAAGCATCTTCACCCATCTGGTCCACAGACAGCACCTCGATGCTGTTTTCGAGATAGATTCAGCTGCGACCAGCCGTGAGGAAATAGGCAATCCGCCGCACTACGGCACCAAAAACAAACTATACGAGGAGCATATTCCTCTTATTCCACACCGCGCGAGAGAGATGACACGTGATGATTATTTGTACTATGACCTTCTGATTGGAATGGACACTGCAAATATCAGGAATATGACAAGGATTGCAGGTGGCAGTGACAGTCAGCAGAAGATATTTAAGATGCTGTCATTTGCTGATTACGGGACAAATCATAAGCTTACAGCAGCGCGCGATGTTGCAGATCCATGGTATACAGGTGATTTTGATGCGACCTTTGATGATGTAATCAGTGGATGCCGGGGCTTGTTAGAATACATAAAAGAGGTGTATAATCTATAGCTATAGCAATTAAAAGAGAAAGGACATGTTTGGCCCGGTGATAAAGGCCATGCATCATGATATGACAGTGGTAAAATTAACAGGTGAAGCATAGTAAAGCCTGGCAGAACGTAAGGAGAACCAATGGTAAAAGCAGTATTATTTGATATGGACGGAACACTCATAGATACGGAGAAATATTATCGTATTTTCTGGCCGATGGCACTTAAGCAATTCGGCTACGAGATGACGGATGAGCAGGCGCTTTCAATGCGAAGCCTCGGGCAGCCGTATGCACCGCAGCATCTTAAGGATATGTTTCATGATCCGGATATGGATTATAATAAAATCAGGGCATATCGGAGAAAAATCATGGAGGAGCATCTGGAAAAGGTGGGTATTGAGCTTAAGCCCGGTGCAATTGAGATACTTACATATTTGAAGGAAAAAGGCATTCACAGAGCGATTTCCACAGCGAATGATATAGAAAGAGCTGAGAAATATCTTAAAAAGATAGGGCTCTACGGATATTTTGACAAGATCATCTGTGCACCTATGGTGGAGCATGGAAAGCCGGCACCTGATGTGTATGAGTTTGCATGCAGCGAGCTTAAGCTGGCACCTGAGGAGTGCATGGCGGTAGAGGATTCGCCAAATGGTGTCAAAAGTGCATATTCTGCAGGCTGTAAGGTTGTCATGGTGCCTGATTTGACACAGCCTGATGAGGAGCTGAAAAAGATGCTTTTTGCCTGTGTTGACAGGATAGATGAGATTAAAAGTATAGTATAATCACAGCATATATAAGTCGTGGAGGCATGATGGGCACAGAAAATGATTTACCGGGAATTTCATTAAAAGACGAGCAGAGACAGCTTCAAAATATCATAGGGATTGCACAGGATAATCTGGACCGTGCAAAGAAATCGGTAAAAAAGCTGACAGATGATTTAGAGGATTTAAGAGATGTCTACGAGGCGCAGGACAAGGAGGGACTTGCCCTGTGGAACAATGCGACAGCGCAGCTTCATGAGAACGAGAGAAATATCGTAAGATGTGAAAAGGCGCGGAAAAAGCCGTATTTTGGCAGAATAGATTTTAAGGATCCGCGTCAGAAGTCACAGGAGTCCTACTATATAGGCAGAGTCGGTATTGCGAAGAATGCATCAGAGCCTGTGGTCATTGACTGGAGAGCACCGATTGCATCCGTATATTATGAGAGCAGTCTTGGATCATGTAAGTACACGGTGAGCTCAGAGGGTACTTTTGAGATTGATTTAAACAGAAAGCGCACCTATGAGATTGCGGAGGATAAGCTCATCGACTTTTTTGATTCAGATGTTGTAGCAAATGATGAGCTTCTGACAAAGTATCTGGCTAAGAATAAAAAGGCAGTGCTCGGAGAGATTATCGCGACAATCCAAAAGGAGCAAAACCTTATTATCCGCCGTTCGCCAAAGACGAATATCATTGTGCAGGGAGTTGCAGGCTCAGGAAAGACAACGGTTGCAATGCACAGGATATCGTACATTTTATATAATTATGCTGATGATTTCAGACCGGAGGATTTCTACATTATAGGCAGTAACCGCATTTTGTTGAACTATATTACAAGCGTGCTTCCGGAGCTTGATGTGTACGGCATAAAACAGATGACTATGGAGCAGCTTTTTACAAGGCTTTTGTACGAGGATTGGGATGACAAAAAGTACAGCATACATGAAGTCAGCAAAAATGACAGTAGAAACAGCATAAAGGGCAGTAAAGAATGGTTTGAAGATCTTGAAAAATTCTGTTTAGATTACGAGGAAAAGTGTATTCCAAGAGATGAGGTCTACATGGAAAAAACAGGCAATCTGCTTGTGGGAAAGGTGCTGATAGACACTTATCTGCATGATAATCCGCTTCTTTCCATGCAGAGTAAAATCCTCATGTTAAATGAGATAATTTACTCGAAGTATGAAAATGAGGTTCTCGGTAAGGAAGTGAAGTTCCCTGCAAAGGAGCGCAGCAAGCTTGATAAAAAATACAAAACCTATTTCGGTAAGGATGACTGGAAAGGCTCTGTGTATGATTTTTATAGGGATTTTCTGCTTAGTCAGAAGGAGAAGGGATATGATATAGATATTCCAAAGGACTCATTTGATGTGTATGATCTGGCAGCGCTTGCGTATATTTATAAGCGCATCAAGGAGACAGATCCGGTTCGTGAGGCGAGTCATGTGGTTATTGATGAGGCACAGGATTTTGGCATGATGGCATACTGCTGTCTGCATTACTGCCTCAGAAACTGCACATACACTATCATGGGCGATACCTCGCAGAATATACATTTTGAGTATGGCTTAAATGACTGGGAGGACTTGAAAAAGCTGATACTCACAGGCACATATGACGCATTCGGTCTGCTTCGAAAGAGCTACAGAAACACTGTTGAGATTTCAGAATTTGCAACAGAGATACTGCGCCATGGAGATTTTGCAATCTATCCGGTGGAGCCTATTATTAGGCATGGAAACGCAGTGCGCATAGAGGAGTATGCCAATGTGCGCTCACTGATTTCGGCATCGGTTGACACGATAAAAGGCTGGCAGAGTGAAGGCTATGAGACGATAGCTGTCGTGTGCCGTGATGAGGCAGAGGCTCTCAAGGTGTCTGCTGAGCTTAAAAAACATATAGAAATAGCAGATGATGATATTGAAACTGCACAGTTTGGTGCAGGAGTCATGGTACTTCCGGTCGCGTATACAAAGGGGCTTGAGTTTGATGCTGTATTGCTGTTTGACCCATCAGAGAGAAAATATCCGGCTGATGATAGTCATGTGAAGCTTTTGTACGTTGCGGCTACCCGTGCACTTCATGAGCTTGCTGTATTCCACCGGGGCAGGCTGACACCGCTTATTGCAGACCCTGCTCCTTCCCACAGGCATCAGAAGGAGTTTTCTGCAGAGCCGCTTACTAAGGCAAAGGAATATGAAAAGCAGCAACTGACAGAAAAAGAGATAGAAGAACAAAAGCGTGTTGATGGCAGACGCGATATGGATGAAAGAGAGTATTTTGGTCCGTCGCGCATTGTATTAAAGCCTGAGCAGGTGACAAATAAGGCTGAAAATGAGAAGCTTGATTTATCTGCATTTGTAAAAAAAGACAGGGAAAATCAAACACAATGTACTGCTACAGATATGGCAAATAAAATTAAGATTAAGGAAGTAAGTAAGGCTGCAAAAAAGAGCAGCCTCCCTCTCAATCCCTCCCCATACGCATACGGCTCAATCCCGGACAACTATATACTTCATGTAAAGGGACATTCAAAGGGCAAGTTTGCGGTAAAATGGCTCAAAAAAGGTAAGTCGCATGTTGAAATCGCCACAGCGGACGGCACACTTTATGTGATACCAATAACACCGGAGATAGTACGCGTAATCTTTGTAAAAGGAATTGGAGTGAAGCCGCACAAAACCTATTGGAAGCAAAAGGCCGATACAGCCTTCAAATGGGTGGCAAAGGAATCCAAATCGCTTATTGAAATTCAAACGGAGAAGCTGATATTAAGGATAGAAAAGAAAAACGGTGCCATACAGTATTTTGATGCCGACAGAAAACTCCTTGTAAGCGAAAATGCCACAGAGCCAAGGCTTTTAAATAATGGCGAGTGCTACACATTTTTTGACTGGGACAAATCGGAAAAGCTCAAATCCAAGGGAATACTTGCAACAGACCTTACTGATTTGACAAACAAAGCCAGATATATTTCGTTCGGAGGCAGACAGCAGAGGCTGCCGCTTGTCGTGTCAAACAAGGGATATGGAATCGCTACTGCATCAAGCCGCACAGCACTCTTTTGCAATATAAAGATGTACGGACAGTATATCTATGCAGACGGTGACACCCAAAGCGACTATTACTTTATATGCGGAGGCAGTGTGGGGTATACACTTGAGCTGTACGGCACGTTATAAAATGCAAGTTGCCCAAAGCAAAATTATCTGATAAAATATCGGCATGAGTATAAACGGAGGATAACAGATGAAATTCAGGACAGAAAACGAGTTTACACATTTCAAATTTTCGGATGTGCATGTGAGCGATATCATGATGAGCTTTGGCACCTTCAAAATATGCCTTGACAACGTAATTATAAAGGCAGATAATTCTAAAAACAGAGATATCCGTGATATGAGGACAAACGGCCTTATATTAAAGCTTTCAGATGCAAATATTATTTCATTCATACGCGAGGGCTTTAAGACATATGATGCCGATGGCAACCTAAAGAGCACCACGGCTGACGAGGAGATAGAGGAGACAGATTATATCGACACCTTCAACAATTTTCTTGACGGATACGCATATTTAATCGAGAAGGAGAATGAAAATTATACCTTCGTATTCGATGGAACAGATGAGCGCTCGTACACCTTGATTGTATCGGCATCAAAAGACGAGTGCGAGTGGGACAGATTTATGAATATTGAGGCATAGAGTATGCCATGGTGCATTTTTAGACAAGTCCAAGATGCACCATGCATTTTTAAGCCCATCCTCTTTGATATCGTCTGTCACTATATCGGCAACAGCCTTGACTTCATCGCTGGAATTGCCCATGGCAACACCGACATCACAGTAGCGCAGCATATCAAAATCATTCTGGCCATCGCCAAAGCCTATTGTATCAGCCTGACTCATGTGAAGAAACTCTACCACATCACGTATGCCGGTTGCCTTGTTGACACCGCGCAATGTAATCTCACCGCTGTAAGGTTCAGGCTCTTTAAAGCTGCTCAGGGTTACTACAAATTCATCGCCGAGGAGCTTTCTTAAATCATCAATGTGGTAGTTGCAATTGCAGTAGATGGTGCTTTCAACATCAGCGTATCGATTAGAAAAGCTTGATAATTCATCATCAATCACGATATCCTTAAATGTCGGGTTGTCCTGTATCACATGCATGTCAAACTGCTTTGAGAATGCTGATATGAATTTGTCGGCCCACTTGTGGTTGGTGATGCTTTTATCCTTTGTCTGGAAGATAAGTCCTGTGTTGTTGTCACCAACAGTGTCAAGAACCTTCTGTAACAGATTCTGCCCATAGACATGATGTGCAATTACCTTATCACCCACAGTGACATAGCCGCCGGCAGCAGCCACCACACCGTCAAAATCAAAGGCTTTTAATGATGGATAAATCTGATTGTAACTACGTCCTGTGCAAAGAAAAATCATGTGACCGTTTTGTTTTGCGTTTATTAGAGCATCAGCGGTTGATGGGCTCATGGTGCTCTTGCCGAAATCAACGAGAGTGCCGTCTATATCAAAAAATAATAGTTTTTTCATAAGTGTTACCTGCCTTATTATTATTAATTCATATACCAGATATACTCTACAATACGAATTCAATAAAGGCAATAGGGAATAGCCTAAATTTATTTAATAATTGTTGCAAAAGAAGGCTCTGTTATAACCACAATTAAGAAAAACTATAATATATTCCTATACTTTATTTTCTTAAGTTTTGACTATGATGGGTTGAAATAATAAGTTTATTGTGTTATAACGTTAAACAACAAAAAAACAATAAATGCGTTGAAGGAGACTTGGATCACCAGACACCGACAGGAATACAGCGTCACCGACTGAGAGCGCTGTTTGGAAGAGCTGATTGCAGGAACACTACCGGAGCAGATCTGTTGAACGATTGATATGGTTTATTGCATAGATAGGTTTATTGTATGTGAATTAAACTTTTTATATATCAAAAGTATGCAGATACGATTCATCCACGTTACGGATAAGAGTGGAGAAACAGGAACAGTCCTTTTTCTCAAAGCGGGTGGTACCGCGGAATATTTTTAGAATTTTCGCCCCGGAGCATTTCATTAATTTGATATGCTCCGGGGCTTTTTTTCCGTCCCGCTTAAAAAATCAAAGGAGCACAAAAATATGGAATTCTTAACAGGAGCAGTTCAAAAGGAAGACCTCGGTATCGCAGAAATTCTTGCAGGCGACTACGAGGGCAAAAACATCAAAGTAAAGGGTGCGATTCACACCATAAGAGATATGGGTGAGGTTGCATTCATCGTCTTAAGACGCAGGGACGGACTTATACAGTGTGTATACGAGCCGGGCAAATCCCAGTTTAGCGTCGATGATCTAAAGGAAGCAGATACCGTGGAGGTATGCGGCACATACAAGAGTGATGACCGTTCTCCAAACGGCTTCGAGCTTCGTCTTGACACTATCACAATTTTATCTGAGCCGGCGGAGCCTATGCCGCTTCAGATCAACAAATGGAAACTGAATACTTCGCTTGAGGCAAAGCTCAATAACAGGGCAGTGGCACTCAGAAATCCAAGAGAGCGCGCTACGTTCCGTATACAGGAGGGTATCACAAGGGGCTTTAGGGATTTCCTTTATAATAATGGATTTACAGAGATTCATACGCCAAAGCTTGGCGCAAAGTCAGCCGAGGGAGGCGCCAACCTCTTCAAGCTTGAATATTTCCACAGACCGGCTATATTACAGCAGAGCCCGCAGTTTTACAAGCAGATGATGGTAGGTGTCTTTGACAGGGTATTTGAGACTGCACCTGTTTTCAGAGCAGAAAAGCACAATACAAAGAGGCATCTGAATGAGTATACATCACTCGATTTCGAGATGGGTTACATTGACGGCTTCGAGGATATCATGGAGATGGAGACCGGCTTTTTGCAGTACACCATGGAGCTTTTAAAGACCTCATACGCCAAGGAGCTTGAGCTTTTAAAGATTAAGCTGCCTGACGTGACAAGCATACCAAGAGTCAGATTTGACGAGGCAAAGCAGCGTGTCGCAGAAAAATATAACAGACAGTTCAGAAACCCATTCGACTTAGAGCCGGAGGAGGAGGTACTTATCGGACAGTACTTCAAGGAAGAGTATGGCAGTGATTTTGTATTTGTCACACATTATCCTTCAAAGAAGAGACCGTTTTATGCCATGGATGATCCGGCAGACGAGACATACACCTTAAGCTTTGATCTGCTTTTCAGAGGTCTTGAGATCACAACAGGCGGCCAGCGAATCCACGACTACAACAAGCTTATGGAAAAAATCGCAAAGCGTGGCATGGAGACAGAGGGTATGGAGAGCTATCTTTCAGCCTTTAAGTACGGCATGCCGCCACATGGAGGTCTTGGAATAGGACTTGAGAGACTTACAATGCAGCTTATCGGAGAGGACAATGTGCGTGAGGCAACACTGTTTCCTCGTGATCTCAGCAGATTGGAGCCATAGGTCACAGCTTCTGGGGTTGTGGCGGGTGCGCATGCAGGCTGTGTGGTGGCATGTGTGTATATATTTTGCTCAGAAAATTTTTAAGCTTGTTCCGACATTCCCTGCGGATAGGTTATTGTCAGGAGGTATGCTGTGAGGTATTACAGGCTGTGAGCGTCGGAACTGTTAAAAATTTGTCTTCACAATATATATACACCCATGCTTTGCAGGGTGTTTAGCGCACCCGGCTGCAGGCTTTGGCAGTCCCCGATATGCAGAATTTAATTGTGGCGGGTGCGCTTTAAGGCTGAGAAGTGGCATGTGTGTATAATCCCAAGTAGAAATTAAAATATCAGGAAAGAGAGAAAGGATATCGTATGAATCATATAGGAACAAGAGAAATCGCCACAGAGCGGCTTACTCTTCGAAGATTTGAAATAGAAGATGCCGAGAACATGTTTTACAACTGGGCGAATGACCCGGAAGTGACAAAATATCTTACATGGCCGGCGCATGAGAGTGTTGATACTACAGAGACTATTTTAAAAGAATGGATATCTAAGTATGACGAAAAAGATTTTTATCAGTGGGCTATTGAGCTTAATGATCTCGAGCAGCCTATCGGTACTATAAGTGCAATTAAAACTGATGAGAGAGTTGAGTCGGTTGAAATCGGTTATTGTATCGGAAAGCGTTTCTGGAATAACGGTTATATGACAGAGGCACTCACAGCTATCATCAGATTTTTCATCAATGAGGTCGGTGCCGGACGTGTATGGGCCAGACATGATACTGAAAATCCAAATTCAGGCAAGGTGATGGCTGCCGCAGGCATGGAATATGAGGGTACTTTATGCCACGCAGGCTTCAACAATCAGGGTATATGCGATGAAGCGGTATATGCAAAGGTCAGAAGTGCTGCGCTTGACGAGGAGCCTGATGAGGAGACTCCTGAGCAGCAGGCTGTTACCACAAAGGTGATGGGCGAGGACGGAGTCATGAGAAATGTAATCTCAGATGAGACTATGGAGTATGTCGGAATCCTTGCAAAATTAGAGCTGAATGAGGAAGAGAAAGAGCATGCAAAGAAAGATATGGAAGAAATGCTCAACTATATTGATAAATTAAATGAACTTGACACCACAGGAGTGGAGCCGATGTCACATGTGTTCCCGGTAAACAATGTATTCCGGGAAGATGTAGTGACAAACGGAGACGGCAGCAAAGAGACGCTTTCGAATGCACCGGCACAGAAAGACGGTGGATTTAAAGTGCCAAAGACAATTGGAGATTAATCAGATTGCTCAAAGAACATTTTGTGCAGCAGGCAAAGAAAAATGTTCGGATAAAAAGCAGGAGCAGGAATGGAGATTTATATGAATATTATGAGTTTGACTGCCGTGGAACTCGGCAAAAGAATAAAAGCAAAAGAAATCTCAGTAGAGGAAGCTGTTACGGCGGCGCTTGACGCGATTGAGAAAAAAGAAAAACTCGTAAACAGCTTTGTGACAGTAGATAGAGAGGGAGCACTGAAACGCGCAAAGGAAGTACAGAAACAGATTGATGACGGCACACTGACGGGGCCGCTTGCAGGTGTACCGGTTGCCATCAAAGACAATATGTGTACGAAAGATCTGCTTACCACCTGTTCTTCTAAGATTTTATATAACTTTATTCCGACCTACACGGCGGAGGCAGTTTTGAATCTGGAAAAAGCAGGGGCAGTTATTTTAGGAAAGACCAACATGGATGAGTTTGCCATGGGAAGCACGACAGAGACGTCCGCTTACGGTGAGACAAAAAATCCATGGAACACAGAGCATGTGCCGGGCGGTTCTTCGGGTGGTTCCTGTGCAGCGGTTGCGGCAGAGGAATGTGTCTTTGCACTTGGATCAGATACCGGCGGTTCCATCCGTCAGCCGAGTTCCTTCTGCGGCGTGACGGAATCAAGCGACCTACGGAACGGTATCACGTTACGGACTGATCGCTTACGGTTCATCCTTAGATCAGATCGGACCGGTCGCAAAAGATGTGACAGACTGTGCCACGATATTAGAGGCGATCGCTTCTTATGATACGAAGGACTCCACTTCCGTGAAAAGGGAGGATTATGATTTTACCAGGCGCTGGTGGATGATGTCGCCGGAATGAAGATTGGTATCCCACGCGATTATTTCGGGGAAGGCTTAGAACCGGAGGTAAAAACAGCAGTTTTGCAGGCTGCAGAGGAATTAAAGAAAAAGGGCGCATCGTGGAAGAGTTTGATTTAAGCCTGGTAGAATATGCGATCCCTGCATATTATGTTATCGCCTGTGCAGAGGCAAGTTCCAACCTGGCAAGATTTGACGGTGTCAAATATGGTTACCGCACCAAAGAATACGAGGGACTTCACAACATGTACAAAAAATCCCGTTCTGAAGGATTCGGGCCGGAGGTAAAACGCCGTATCATGCTTGGCTCTTTCGTGCTGAGCAGCGGTTATTACGATGCATATTATCTGAAAGCACTCCGCACCAAGGCACTGATCAAACAGGCATTTGATAAAGCATTTGAAAAATATGATGTCATTTTAGGACCGGCAGCACCGACCACTGCACCAAAATTAGGACAGTCTTTAAGTGATCCGATCAAGATGTATTTAGGAGATATTTACACGATTTCCGTAAATCTTGCCGGTTTACCGGGAATTTCACTGCCGTGCGGCAAAGATAAAAACGGTCTGCCGATCGGGTTACAGCTTATTGGAAACTGTTTTGAAGAGAAGAAGATCATCCGCGCGGCATATGCATTTGAACAGACAAGAACCTATGAGCACAGCCCGCTTGCATAGTCCGAAAATGGAGGAATAGACATGAGTAAAATATATGAAACTGTCATTGGACTTGAGGTCCATGTTGAGTTAGCAACGAAAACAAAAATCTTCTGCGGCTGTTCCACGGCATTCGGCGGTGCACCAAACACACATACCTGTCCGGTCTGTACCGGTATGCCGGGTTCCCTTCCGGTGTTGAACCGTCAGGTGGTGGAATATGCGATGGCAGTGGGAATTGCCACAAACTGCAGTATTACCCAGTACTGTAAATTTGACCGTAAAAACTATTTTTACCCGGATAACCCGCAGAACTACCAGATCTCCCAGTTATATCTGCCCATCTGCAGAAACGGTGGTGTCGAGATCGAGACGCAGCCGGAAAGAAGATTATTGGTATCCATGAGATCCATATGGAGGAGGATGCCGGAAAACTGGTGCATGACGAGTGGGAGGATGTCTCCATCGTAGATTACAACCGTTCCGGTGTACCGCTGATTGAGATCGTATCCGAGCCTGATATGCGTTCCGCGGAGGAGGTTATCGCATATCTTGAAAAGCTGCGCATGATCATCCAGTATCTGGGAGCATCTGACTGTAAATTAAACGAAGGTTCATGCGTGCCGATGTCAACCTGTCCGTCCGTGAAGCCGGCGCAAAGAAGTTTGGAACCCGTACCGAGATGAAAAACTTAAACTCCTTTAAAGCGATCGCAAGAGCTATCGAGGGAGAGCGTGCACGTCAGATCGAACTGCTTGAAGCCGGAAAGAAGATCGTGCAGGAGACACGCCGCTGGGATGACAATAAGGAATCTTCCCATGCAATGCGTTCCAAAGAGGATGCACAGGATTACCGTTATTTCCCGGAGCCGGATCTCGTCCCGATCGTGATCAGCGATGAGTGATCGCAAAAGTAAAGGCAAACCAGCCGGAACTGCGCACGGAAAAATTAGAGCGTTACCAGAGAGAGTTTGATCTTCCAAAATACGATGCCGAGATCATCACAGGACACAAAAAATTTGCAGACCTGTTTGAGGCGGCAACCGAGCTTTGCGGCAAACCGAAAAAAGTGTCCAACTGGATCATGGTCGAAACTATGCGTCTGTTAAAGGAAAACAACATGGATCCGGAAGACATCCGTTTTTCTCCGGTCAATCTTGCAAAACTGATCAATCTTGCCGATTCCGGTTCCATTACAAACACGGTCGCAAAGGAAGTATTCGAACTGATCTTTAAAGATGACATTGATCCGGAAAAATATGTTGAAGAGAAAGGCTTAAAGACAGTCAACGACGAGGGTGCACTCCGTGAGACAGTACAGAAAATATTAGCAGAAAATCCACAGTCGGTTGAGGATTACCATAACGGCAAAGAAAAGGCAATCGGATTCTTAGTCGGACAGACCATGAAAGCCATGAAAGGAAAAGCAAACCCGGCGCTTGTGAACCAGATATTAAAAGAGTTACTGTAAGGTATTATATTTGATACCAACATCATGTGTATAAAAATATGAGGACTGACAAAAGTCCTCATATTTTGCGATAGCTTGACAATCTTGTTTATGCGTGCATATACTAAGATAATTGCGAAACTCATTCATGAACTGGCGATGTTGTGGAAAATTGACAGATGAAAAAGAAAGTGCTGGGGAGCCGTCGGTACTTAGTGACCGTATTTTGGTCACTTAGTATCCGCTACGAGCGACACGCAGCGAGAGCGTGCTTTCGTTTCAGCTGTCAATTTCCCACAACGTTCACAGCCTAAAGCAGAGTTTCGCCCAGGTAACTGTTTTATTGAATAGCATGGAAAGAAGGAGCAAAATGACCTATCATTTATCCGACGAGCAGGAAAAATACTTTTATGACACCTTAGAGGAACTCTGCAGGCAGTCCCGCCTGTTAGAGTCTCATCGCTATATACAGCATGGAGACACCAGCGTATTTCGCCACAGCGTATCGGTTGCATATTTCAGCTATTATCTGGCATTGAAAATGAACGCACCTGTGGATATCCACTCGCTGATCCGTGGAGCGTTACTGCATGATTATTTTCTTTATGACTGGCACGAAAAAGATGCGTCGCATAAATGGCATGGATTTCATCATGCAAAAAAGGCGTGTGAGAATGCAGCCCGTGATATCCCGGATTTGAACGAGATAGAGAAGGATATGATAAAATGTCATATGTTTCCATTAAATATCGTTCCGCCAAAATACATGGAAGGCTGGATCTTATGCTGTGCAGATAAGATCTGTTCCGGGGCAGAAACCGTGAAAGGACGCCTGCCGGAGCATATCGTTCTGCCGTGGAGGAAACAGATTCGTTCAGAATTATAGAATGTTTGTGAGTTTGACCCAAAATGGAGACTAAAACGGGCATATATAAAGTTTTCGCTTTATATATGCCCGTTTTTCATGCAAAATGTTAGCCTTCCGCAAGATTTCCCGTGTAAAGCTGATAATATTTTCCTTTTTCTTCCATGAGTTTGTCATGGTTACCGCGCTCAATGACGCGTCCCTGCTCTAATACGATGATACAGTCACTGTTTTTAACGGTGGAGAGGCGGTGGGCGATCACGAATGTGGTGCGTCCTGCCATCAGTTTATCCATACCGTCCTGAACGATCTTTTCGGTTCTGGTATCGATCGAACTGGTCGCCTCATCGAGGATCAGTACCGGCGGATCTGCAATCGCAGCACGCGCAATGGCAAGAAGCTGTCTTTGTCCCTGACTTAAGTTGGCACCGTCACCGGTTAAAAGTGTGTTGTAACCGTCCGGAAGCTGATGGATAAAGGTGTCGGCGTTGGCAAGTTTTGCCGCTGCAATGACTTCTTCATCGGTGGCGTCAAGTTTTCCGTAACGGATGTTTTCCATCACGGTTGCGGTAAACAGGTGTGTATCCTGCAGTACGATACCGAGAGAGTGGCGCAGGTCATCTTTTTTGATCTTGTTGATGTTGATGCCATCGTAACGGATCTTACCATCCTGGATATCGTAGAAACGGTTGATCAGGTTTGTGATCGTGGTCTTTCCGGCACCGGTACTTCCGACAAATGCGATCTTCTGACCCGGTGTTGCATAGAGGTCTACATTGTGGAGCACGATCTTATCCGGGTTATAACCGAAATCGACATCATCAAAGACCACGTCACCTTTCAGTTCGATATAATCGACACTGCCGTCTGCTGATGGGTATGCTCCATGCCCACATACCGGTACGCTCTTTGGATTCAACGATCTGACCGTTTTCTTTTCTGGCACGCACGAGAGTGACATAGCCGTCGTCAGTTTCCGGTTCCTCGTCGAGCAATTTAAAGATACGCTCGGAACCGGCAAGTGCCATGACGATATTGTTGAGCTGCATACTAAGCTGGTTGACCGGCTGGCTGAAACTCTTATTATAGGTAAGGAAACTTGCAAGTTTCCAAGGGTAAAGCCGCCGACACCGTTTAAGGCGAGCACGCCGCCGACTAAAGCGCAGAGCACATAGCTGATGTTACCGATCTGTGCGTTGACCGGCATAAGAATGTTACCAAACTTATTG
>ENA-OQCN01000225-OQCN01000225.1-human-gut-metagenome-genome-assembly--contig:-NODE-225-length-29534-cov-9.390961_pt1 | contig 29534 bp, 31 predicted proteins | sample MGYA00242497_ERZ504576 | MGnify/ENA primary metagenome ERZ504576 (study PRJEB26092, sample SAMD00036296) | human gut metagenome | host: Homo sapiens | study: EMG produced TPA metagenomics assembly of...
CGGCGTCGCTGCATCAGGGTTTCCCCCATTGTGCAATATTCCCCACTGCTGCCTCCCGTAGGAGTCTGGGCCGTGTCTCAGTCCCAATGTGGCCGTTCACCCTCTCAGGCCGGCTATGGATCGTCGCCTTGGTGGGCCGTTACCCCACCAACTAGCTAATCCAACGCGGGTCCATCTTATACCACCGGAGTTTTTCACACTGAGCCATGCAGCTCTGTGCGCTTATGCGGTATTAGCAGCCATTTCTGACTGTTATCCCCCTGTATAAGGCAGGTTACCCACGCGTTACTCACCCGTCCGCCACTAGAATTAAATTAAATCGACCGAAGTTTCAATAAAGTAATTCCCGTTCGACTTGCATGTGTTAAGCACGCCGCCAGCGTTCATCCTGAGCCAGGATCAAACTCTCTGATAAAATGTTTGATTCACTCAAGATAACAACTAGCTATCTCTCGTTTTACTGTTTTTGGTTTTTCAAACCGTTCTTAAAAATGTAAAGAATTTTCGAGAATCGTATGTGTTTCACTGTTTAGTTATCAAGGTTGTCTGTCTTGTGACAGCTTGTTTATTTTATCATGTTGTTTTTGATTTGTCAAGAACTTTTTTTAAGTTTTTTTCAAATCTTTTTTTTCAACCGATTTACTGTTTGTTGACAGCTTGTTTACTTTATCATAGTTTCAAGTGTTTGTCAACATCTTTTTTGTTTATTTTTTGCTTTTCAAAAAATAAAAACGGAGAAGGAGGGATTTGAACCCTCGCGCCGCGTTAGCGACCTATACCCTTAGCAGGGGCACCTCTTCGGCCTCTTGAGTACTTCTCCAGACTCCGAACTTATAATTTCTTATTAAATTGGAGTGCATTTCTTCTGTGTTTTCATCCGAAACGCATGGTTAATTATATCTGAAAGTGCTATAATTTGTCAACACCTTTTTTATTTTTTTACATTAATTTTTATTCTACTATGATAGATATGGAATCGAAGAAGGGATATACTGTGGTACTAATGGCTTTACAGCCTTTAGATCCATCAGAAAAGAAGCCGCACATCTATGCGGCCTCTCAGTATTATTGATATATTTTTTTATCAGATCATCCAGAAATTATCTGTGCAGACAATCTTTCTGTAGGTCTCAAACTTGAACCACTTATTATGGAACTCTGACTTATTATCAGTTGATTTAAACTCATCCAGGAACTGCTGGTAATCGGCATTGCTGCGGATTTCGAGGGCAAAGCCTCTCTCATCCACAACAGGAAGTCCCATAAAGGCATACTTGTCTAACGGAATAATATCCAGTACCTTCTTATCACGGATCAGAACAGCTGCATTATCCTCCAGAGAAACAATATCAAAATAGCCCGGATACTCAAAGCTGTCACCCTCAACAGGCACAGTATCCCCTACATGATAAGTCTTAACCTCTTTATCCGCTTTGGAAAGCAGTGCATTCTCAAGGTTAAAATAGAACTCTTCGAAAATATAACCGCCAACCTTCACGTCATCCTTCTGGAAATAAGGCTTCTCCCCCTCTGTATCAACCGACTCCACAACACCACATGCAGAAGTCATATGACTCACACGGTCGATCAGGATCAGCTCACCGAGAGTCTTATTCTTTTTAAACTCATCCAGCACAACCTTATCAGAAAGACCGATCCTGCACAAAGCGATCTCATTCTTCTCAATTGTATCTGCATGCAGATGCTCACCGGTATTTACATCCGTCTTAAACTCAATACTCTTAACCACACCTGCGATTTTCTTTGTGCCAAGCTTTACAAGATACTCCTTACCCACTTCAAGTCTGGAATCATCCATCCAGAGAAGCGTAGCCTCAAAGCCCTTTGCCACTGGGATTTCATTACTATTGGTAAGAACACAGCCACGGCTTACATCCACCTCTTTATCAAGCTGGATCGTAACAGCCTGGCCTGCAACAGTCTCCTCACGATTGTCACTGCCCACCAGAATCGTCTTAACAGCCGCTGTCTCGTTGCTTGGAAGCGTTGTAATGATATCACCTACGCGAACCCGGCCACTCTCGATCTGGCCCTGGAAGCCGCGAAATTCATGGTTTGGACGAGAAACTCGCTGAACAGGCAGATAAAACTCACTGACATTCTCAGCCTCTGAAACATCCACAGTCTCAAGATGCTCCAGAAGAGCTTTACCCGTATACCAGGCATATTCGGAGACTTCTTCGTTACGTTATCACCCTCTGTAGCACTGACAGGAATGATCACAACATCCTGAAGCCCCAGAGTTTCAGAAAGCTCATTAATATCCTTTACGATCTCATTAAAACGGCTCTCACTGTAATCAACAAGATCCATCTTGTTAACAGCAAATACGAAATGATGAATACCCATCAGAGCGCAGATACGTGCATGACGCCTTGTCTGAACCAAAACCCCCTGCTTCGCATCCACAAGAATAATGGAAAGCTGAGCAAAGGAAGCTCCAACCGCCATGTTTCTTGTATACTCCTCATGCCCTGGAGTATCCGCAACGATAAAGCTTCTCTTATCGGTTGTAAAATAACGATACGCAACATCTATAGTGATTCCCTGCTCACGTTCTGCCATCAGACCATCCAGAAGAAGAGAATAATCAATGGCGCCTCCTCTGGAACCTACCTTGCTGTCCAGAAGAAGGGCTTTTTCCTGATCCGCATATAAAAGCTTGGAATCATAAAGAATATGACCGATCAGTGTAGATTTTCCATCATCTACACTTCCGCAAGTGATAAATTTCAGTAATCCGCTCATCCTAGAAGTACCCCTCTCTCTTTCTTTTTTCCATGCTGGCAGCTCCGCCGTCGAATCGATAACACGTGTAGTTCTCTCAGATTCCACAGAGCTTAAAGTCTCGTCAATGATCTCGTCCAGTGTCTCCGCGTCAGACTCGATACCACCTGTCAGTGGATAGCATCCGAGTGTACGGAAACGTACCTTTTTCATCTGCGGCTCCTCACCCGGGTTCAGGCGCATCCTGTCGTCATCCACCATGATAATATTTCCGTCTCTGTATACAATCGGACGCTCTTTTGCAAAATAAAGAGGAACGATCGGGATATTTTCTCTCTTAATGTACTGCCAGATATCAGTCTCAGTCCAGTTGGAGATTGGAAAAACACGGATACTTTCGCCTTTATTGATCTCAGTATTATAAAGCTTCCACATCTCCGGACGCTGATTCTTCGGGTCCCAGGCCTGCTCTGCATTACGGAAGGAGAAGATACGCTCTTTTGCACGGCTTTTCTCCTCGTCACGACGACCACCGCCAAACGCAGCTGTGAAACCATATTTCTTAAGGGCCTGCTTCAGAGCCTGTGTTTTCATAATATCTGTGTATGCGGAACCGCTGTCAAAAGGATTGATTCCCTGCTTCACGCCATCCTGATTAATGTACTCAAGCATTTCGATTCCCAGATCCTTCGCGGTTTTGTCACGGAACTCGATCATCTCTTTAAATTTCCATGTTGTATTTACGTGAAGAAACGGGAATGGCGGTTTCTCCGGGTAAAAAGCTTTCATTGCAAGATGAAGCATTACAGAACTGTCTTTTCCTATAGAATAAAGCATTACCGGCTTCTCGCACTCTGCTGCAACTTCACGGATGATATAAATTGCCTCTGCTTCCAGCTCATCCAAATGTGATAATCCACTCATATCTGATCTCATCCTCCTGTTCCGGCCGCCAGAACCGGCAGCACTTATCTTCTGGTCTAATATTTATTCGAATTCCGTCGATCCACATCGATCACGGAGGTAGAACCGTCCGTTTTTGTAATGATCCAGTGAAGGATATCACCTTCGCTTTTTACATTCATGATACTTCCGTTACCGCCGATATCTGCACCAAGGAAAAAGTCGATGGCACCGGCTTTACATTCCTTTACACAGGAAACGCAGCCCCAGCAGTTTTTCGGATATTTCATCACGGCTTTTTTGTCTTCCATGACGATCAGAGTTCCCGGACATACTTCACTGCATTTTCTGCAGCCAACACATTTTTTCTGATCAATTCGTATGCTCATATGTGGCCTCCTTTACAATGTCACGGAAAATCATCCTGATCTCGCCGTTTTCCAGTTTCGAATTTACATATTTATAAAATTTCTCATCTGTTTCCGGATGATCCAGATTTTCGTTGAAAGAATGCCATCTGGTCTCTTTGCGGTTTTTCAGATGAGCGATCAGTGAACGGCACACAATGAGACGCTCACGAAGTTCATATGCAAACATCAGCTCATGCATATCTGTTACCGCTGTTTTTTCGGCAAGAGCCTGAAGCTGAAGGATTTTTTCATCTGCAAGAGCAAGCTGTTTCTCATTAAACTGATAATTGGAAGCAATTCCTCCTGCATACTCATCCATGACTTTCTGCATGGCCTCTTCCAGCTCTTCCACGGAAAATGCCGGTGCATCTTCATTGCGGAACTTTTCGTACTGAGAAAGAATCTCCTCTTCCTGAACCTTGATTTCTGTCTCAGTCTGAACATCTGCTTCCCTCAGCGTTCCGGCCTTAAACTGTTTCACCATATCCAGTGCTGCAAGCTTTCCTTCTGCAAGAGCTCCTGTCACATATTTCTGTGGACATCCTCCTGCAACATCACCTGCTGCATACAGCCCCTTTACCGTGGTTTCACGGCCTGTATTTACCCAGTAGCCGCTGGCTGTATGACCGCCTACGATATATGGCTCTGTTCCCTGGATCTCAACATCCTGCTCGCTGGGGTTCTTTCCGCTTTCGATCCATTTCAGAGTCTGGCTCGGTGCCATGTTGAGATAAGCCTTCAGAAGATCTTCGTCCTGTTCCTTCGTAATCCCTGTAGTCTTCAGGTAACACGGTCCGTGACCAAGCTGATTTTCCCGGACTGTTCCATAAACTCTCTCGCTTGTGGTCAGTCCGTATTTTGTCTCATAGATCTCGCCTGCTGCATTGATCTGTTTTGCGCCTACACCCTGTGCGATAGTTCCCGTAGGAGCAATGGTATCCTTGCAGCGAAGTGCGATAAAACGCATCTCAAAGGACGTCATCTCCGCACCTGCCAGAATTCCCATTGCATATCCGGCGCCTGTGTTAAACGGCGGATACCACATCTTATGTCTGGAAAATCCCGGATTGTTCGGTTTATAAAGTCCGGCCGCTCCGCCTGTTGCAACAAGAACTGCTCTTGCCCGGAGAATGTATGCAGTTTCTTCCATAATAGAGAAACCAACTGCTCCGTAAACCTGTCCGTCTTTTACAAGAAGGTCTGTGATATTTACATAATTCAGAACGTCTACGTTCTCAGCTTTATGAACTGCATCAGCAAGAAGTGGTTTGAAATTTTCACCGTTGATCTTGATGTTACGGTTTCCTCTGGCTACATAATCACCATTTTCATCCTTCAGGATCACAAGCCCAAGCTTTTCCATCTTTGCGGTAACTTCGTTGAAATTCTCCGCTGCTGTAAGAAGAAGGTCCTGCCTTACGATCCCGGCGGCATCCTTTGTGGCATAATCTACATAGTCCTGAGGCTTGCGGCCTTTTACAATGTAGGCATTGATGGCATTAACACCGGCTGCCAGACAGCCGCTTCGTTTAATATTTGCTTTTTCTGCGATCAGTACCCTGCCGGCTTTCTGTTCTGAGAGAACCAGCGCCGCATAGCAGCCTGCGGTACCTCCGCCTATGATCAGCACATCTGTTGTAATTTCCCTTGTGTTTAATCTGTTTTTCATACTCATCACTCTGTTATCTGAATCTCATGTACAGTTACATTTTTTTCTTTATCTACGCCAAAGGCCTTCAACACCGGATTTTCTGCATCCATAAGGGAGAGGATCAGATATTCGATGTTCGGGTCAAATGCAAGTCGTTTATCTTCTTCGGAAGGCCTTGATGGAGACTCCGGATGAGAATGAAAGTTTCCGATCATCTGATATCTGTTCTGACGGATATCTTTGATCGCGCTCAGCTGTTCCTTCGGTCCATGGAAAAGTGTTCGTTGCTTTCATCAATATTTGTCAGCAGATACACCTTCTCGATGGTTTTTACATCGCCCTCAATAGTCCCGCCCAGAAGGCCGCAGGACTCATTGGGAAGTCCTTTTCTGCAGTGATCTAATATTTTTTCGTAATCTTCTTTTTTTATTTTCAGCATTTCTTCGCAGCCTCCAATGGGTTTCTATACTTAATTTTTAGTGTTTTAATTCACACACAGCCTGCTCATAATCGATCAGCTCTGTGATCGTCGGATCATCGCCGCATACTGGACAGTGATGGTTCTTCGGAAGCTTCACAGTACGGAAGGTCATCTTCAGTGCATCGTAGGTGAGAAGTCTTCCTGTAAGGAGATCGCCCTGTCCGATGATATACTTGATAGCTTCCATTGCCTGAAGGCTTCCGATCACTCCGCCCATAGCTCCGATCACGCCAGCCTGCTTACAGGTCGGTACGGCATCCTTTGGCGGCGGGCTCTGAAATGCACATCTGTAGCATGGGCCTGTCCCGGAACGTAAGTCATCAGCTGTCCCTGGAAACGGATGATCTGCATGTGAAAACGGTTTCTCAGCCATTACACAGGCATCGTTGATCAGGAATTTTGCTGGAAAGTTGTCCGTTCCGTCAAGAATGAAATCGTAATCTTTGATCAGATCCATGATATTGCTGGAATCTACAAAGGTATGATATGTATTTACGGTAACATCCGGGTTGATGGCCTTCATTGTTTCAGCCGCGGACTCTACCTTCAGTTTGCCGACATCTGCAGTTGTGTGAATGACCTGTCTCTGAAGATTGGAAAGATCTACCTCATCTGCATCTACGATTCCGATAGTTCCCACACCTGCTGCTGCAAGATAAAGGGCTGCCGGTGCTCCAAGTCCACCGGCTCCGATGATCAGAACCTTTGCATTCAGAAGCTTTTTCTGGCCTTTTACTCCGACCTCTTTCAGGATGATATGGCGGGAGTAACGCTCAAGCTGCTCATTTGTAAAAGCCATTATCTTGCGCCTCCTCCCATGTAGTACAGGAACTCAACAACATCTCCGTCCTTTACCACTGTGTCCGGAACGTCTGCCTTGCTGATGAATTCATCGTTGATAGTTACGGTTACATACTCAGGACTTTCAATATCCTCTTTCTCAATAAGCTCTGTAAGCTTCAGCCCATCTTCGTACTCTTTTTTATTTCCTGCAACTGTGATTGTCATTTCTCTGTTCTCCTATTCTTCAACTTTTCTTACGATCAGTGTATAAGTTCCGTCTTCGTTGTCCTCGAGCTTCAGGATCTGATGTCCTTCTTCCTTCACGCTTCTCGGCACATTCTGTACCGGCTCACCATCGTTCATTTTGATTGCCAGGATCTGTCCGTCATCCAGCTCTTCAAGTGCTACCTTTGCTTTTACAAAGGTTACCGGGCAAACCACATCGGTAATATCTACTGTATCATCAATCTTAATATCAGCCATTGTATGCTCCTTTCAAAACTTCCTGAAGCTTCTCAGCCCCTATCCGGTCGATGGTAAATTTAAAACGTTCTCCCGGATTTGCATGATCATCAAAGAACTGGATCGCTGCGTCTGTCACTCTGAAAAGCTGCTCCTCAGACGTGATCAGTGGAAGAAATTCCTGTCCCTTGCTGATGTGATTTCCAAACGTTCCGCCAAAGGAAACGATGTATGCTTCGTTTACATCCCATGCATCTACAGGACAGGATTTCGCACATCTGCCGCAGTAGTTACATTTCTCTGTGTCGATCACCAGCTTGTCATCCTCAAAGGAGATAGCGTTTTCTCTGCAGGCCTTTTCGCAGACACCACAGTGGATACATGCATCCTCTTTCCAGCTGACCTGGGCTGCTCCCTTGATTCCTACATCATTCTCCTCTGCCTTCAGACAGTTGTTCTGACATCCGGTAACACCGAATTTAAATTTATGAGGAAGCTCTCTTCCGAAATATCTCTCATTTAATTTCACCGCAATGTCATAGCTGTTGATATTTCCGCTCGGACAGACAGCATTACCCTGGCAGGCTGTAACTGTACGGACTCTCGGGCCACAGACACCAGGCTTGCATCCGCCTTTCGCAAGATCATCCTTTACATCATCAATATCATCTAATTTAATGAACGGAATCTCAACTCCCTGTCTGGAAGTAAGATGTACATATCCGTCACCGTATTTCTCAGCTACTTCTGCGATCTTCTTAAGATTCTCTGCTGTAAGCGTACCGCCTACACAGGCAAGACGAAGAGAAAAATTATTCTTCTGCTTCTGTCTCATGAAACCACCTTTTTTTAATGTAGCGTAATCTACTTTTGCCATAACGAACTCTCCATTTCTCTGCTGGTGCAGCTCTTAGATTTTATCGGTTATTTTCTATCGCTTGTTTGAAATCTTCTTTTAAATCTTCAATATCTTCAATTCCCACACTGATACGGATCAGATCCTCGAATACTCCGGACTGCAGCTTCTCTTCGTCGGAGATGTGTGCCGCGATGGTGGATTCCGGATGGATCACCAGTGTCTTCGTATCTCCGATATTGGAGATGATCAGCGGGATCTTCAATGAATTAATAATGGAAAAAGCCTTCTCCTTGCTTCCGGTTCTTACGGTTACGATAGCTCCGTAGCCATTCCTGAACTGCTTTTCCGCAATTTCGTGATAAGGGCTTTTTTCCAGTCCCGGATAATTTACTTCAATGTCACCACCCAGGCTCTGTAAAAATCTCGCAAGTTCCAGTGCATTGTCACACTGTCTCTGCATTCGAAGTCCCAGGGTTTCCAGTCCCAGATTATTAAGGAAAGCATTCTGCGGAGCAAGACACGCGCCAGTGTTCCGGAAAAGTCCGTTTCTAAGCTTGGCGATGTATGCAAATGGTCCGAATTTCCGGTATGGAGCAAGTCCCGGATATCGGTCAGGGTCCCATTTCAGACCCTTACCACAGACAAGAATACCGCTGATGGCATCGCTGCTTCCATTGATATATTTGGAAGAGGAATGAACCACAATGTCAGCTCCAAGCTTCAGTGGCTGGATCAGATACGGGGTTGCCACCGTGTTGTCTACGATCAGCGGTACTTCATACTTATGTGCCACTTCTGCAACCGCCTGGATATCGGTAACGTCCAGCTTGGGGTTTCCGATGGTCTCCGCGAAAACAAGTCTCGTCTTCTCTGTGATCTCTGCCTCAAAAGCTTCCGGCTTATTCTCTTTCACATATTTTACGGAAATTCCAAAAGGCTTCAGATCATCGAACAGTTCCACAGTTCCGCCGTACAGTCCGCAAGCTGCCACGATCTCGTCTCCCGCCTGAAGAATGTTCAGAAACGCATTGGTCAGCGCTGCCATTCCGGAAGCACAGGCCACACTGCCGATCCCATCCTCCAGCATGGTCACTCTTTTCTCAAAGGACTCTACCGTAGGATTGTTGATCCTTGTATAGGAGAAGCCCATTTTTTATTGTCAAAAATTTTCTCCAGGTCTTCCGCGCTGTCATGTCGGAATGCGCTGCTCTGATAGATCGGAACCTGTGTGGCTCCCTGCGGATATTTCTCATCGGTGCCGTGGAGCAGCCCTGTATTAAAGCCGTATTCGTTCATAGCCTCTTCCCTTTCTTTTGTTGACACTTATATTAACCTACTATTCATAGTATGTCAATATGAAAATGGGATTAAATGTATTTTTTTGTGTACACAACTATACAGCAGCATGGTACAATTATAGCAGTTACGGGAATTACAGCCCCAAAAGAAAGATGCTCGCAGACATACAAACCAACATTAAGAGCAGGAGGTGATCCCTATCAATATAAATCCGAAGCTCCGAACTATTTTTCACTCTTTATTCAGCCCCACCCTTGATTTCCGCGTCCGACTGTTCAACATCCTCGCCTTGGGAGGCACTGTGATCAGCCTGATCATGGCCTTTCTCAGTCTCGGGACCGGTTCCTGGGGAAATGTACTGATCAACATTGCACTGGTTGCAGTCTCCGGAGGCTTTTTCTTTATTCCTATTACAGTGGAAAATATCAGCGCTGCTACCTGATCACCATTGTCGTGATCTTTCTGATCGTTTTTCCGGTGATGTTTTTTACCAGTGGCGGATATCATGGCGGTATGCCGGCTTTCTTCGTGTTTGCTATTATTTTTACTGTGCTGATGCTGGAAAAAAGACGGGCTCTGATCGTTTCTCTGCTGGAGATTGTCCTGTATATAGGACTATGTCTGGTTGCATACCATTTTCCGGACACAGTAACTCCCTTTTCCACGGAAGCTGACCGGCTGGCAGATATTCTCCTTGCGTTTGTCTCTGTAAGTATTGTCTGCGGCAGTGTTCTCTATCTTCATCTGAAGGAATATAATCAGCAGCAGCTCCTTCTGGAGGAACAGAATCTGCGGCTGCGCTCCCTTGACAATGCCAAGTCCACCTTCCTGACCACCGTTGCCCACGAGATCAAAAATCCACTGAGTTCCATCTCTCTCCACGCCCGTGACACTTCCGAGCTCCTTGAGGAAGATCCTCTGGATTTCTCTCTTATGCAGGAAAATCTCCGCACCATTGAACAGTCGGTAATGCGGATCGACCGAATTGTGCTGGATCTTATGGATACCGTTTCCATTGAGCAGGGACGGCTGGCCCTTTCCCTTGTACCATCAGATCTGGGAGCACTTTTACATTCTGTGGAAAAAGATTTCAGCAGTCATCCAAGTCCCGGGAATAACCAGCTGTCCTTACGATACAGCCCGACCTCCTGGAAATCTCTGCAGACCCGGAACGCTGATCCAGGTTATCACCAATCTGATCTCCAATGCAGAGCGTCATACCAGGAACGGAACCATCACTATTTCTCTTTCCGGCGAACCAGGCTGGCAGACCATTTGCGTCTCCGACACCGGAACCGGCATGTCAGAAGAAATGCGAAAAAACGCACTCAAGGGTTATGTTTCTGCAGATAAAGATTACTGGCGGCACGGCATAGGTCTCTATGTATGTCATCAGATCATCACTGCCCACGGCGGCAAAATATGGCTGAAAAGTAAAGAAGGCGAGGGAACTCAGGTGTTCTTCTCACTTCCGGAGGAGGAATCATAAATGAATGAAAAGAAATCGCTTATCCTTATGGTCGAGGATGAAGAACAAGTGCTGAATACCAACTGCCGGATGCTGCGGCGCCGTGGCTACGATGTCCGCACTGCACAGACAGCCGCCGAAGCCTGTCATCAGCTTGAAGAACATCTGCCGGATCTTCTCATCCTGGACATTATGCTTCCGGACGGAAACGGCCTGGATATCTGCCGCCGCTTCCGCGAAAAAACCATGAACCCGGTTCTTTTCCTCACAGGAAAAAGTGATATCCGCGATAAGGTAGAAGGGCTTCAGCAGGGAGGCGACTATTATCTCACCAAGCCTTATAATTTCGACGAATTTCTGGCCGTGATCCAGATGCTTCTGGAACGCCAGAAACGAATGGAAGAAAAAATAAAAGAAAAATTTCAGTCCTCCCGCCAGATCACCATCGGAAGCCTGCGGCTGGATCTTTCAGACGGCCATGCATATCTCAATAATACTGACATAGGCCTTACCCGGACCGAATTCTCCCTGCTGCGTCTCCTTGCCGAAAACCAGGAGAAGATTTTTTCTGCAAAGGAGCTCTATGAAGCAGTATGGGGCAGCTGTGCGGGAACGGATACGAGCACGGTACGGCGGCATATCTTTAACCTGCGGACCAAGATCGGTGCCGAGGATACCGATGAATATGACATTGTCTCGGTTTATGGGAAGGGATATCTTTTTACCTGCCGGTAAATGTCTCTTTTTCTTCACATTTCCGAATATCAGGATCTGTCTGTTACAATATACTTAACAAACAGATCCTTTTTATTTTGTAAAAATTTATGATACGTGGACAGTAACTGAATAACTGCTGCGCAATTTATCAGGAGGTGCCTATGCATAAAAAAATCTTAGTTCTTTTAACAGGCGCGATCGCTCTTTCCATATCTGCAGTCCCAGTCCTCGCTTCTGACCCTCCAACCGATGACGGTCAGTACATCTGGCAGGATGAAAACGGAGATTACTGGTACCGCAATGGTTCCGAGGATGAATATATCGGGGAAGGTAATTATGCCCCTGACCCGGATTCCGGAGACTGATGGAGGGCAACGATGCCGGCTGGACCGAGCAGGACGGTTTTTTTGAACCTCATTATTATTATGAGGACGGCAGTGTGTGGCTGGAGGATGCCACCGGAACCACATATATTGGCTCCAGAGATAAATATTATATTGATGACTATGGTAATCTTCAGGAATATTCCGATTCAGAAGCTGATTCCTCCTCCGGAAATCCTTCAGAAGAGTCCTCCGATACCAGTGGAAACTCCTCCTCGCAGAATTCCGATTCTTCATCCTCCAGTTCCTCTTCCGATACAGACACAGAAGAATCCTCTGAATCGAAAAAGCGTGGCGAGCTTCATATGCGGGTTGATTTCCTGCCGATGATACGATCAGAGAATCCATGCCCGAAAAAGAAGGTTATTTTGAACAACGTTCCGTAAATGGCGGAAAAAGTAATGCTTTTGTTTTAAAAGTGCCAAACTCCTCTCTGGAGGATTCTTCCCTGAAGGGTTTTCTGGCAGAATACTATCCGGTAAAGGGCGAGATCATCACCAAAAAGGACCTTACCTTTGAATCTTATCCTGCTACGAAATATCAATACTTAACCGCAGTCAACGAAGAAGAAAAAAATGTAGATGCGCTTGTATGCCAGACTGACGATTATACATTTGGTCTTTTTATCCTGACTCCGTCAGACACCTATGATAAAGCAGCCGAAAAAGAGGCCACCGAGCTGATCAAATCCATAGATTTCGTTTACGCAGAGCGTGTAGATATGGCTATGACTGATTACTTCCAGGTTCTTACTCCGGAGCGCTGGAAATATCTCTGCCGTTATGAAACGACCGAAACCGAAAATGGTGGATATAAACTGACTTATTACAATGAGGATGTTCCTGTATTGACCCTGGAAGCCAGATATTACGATGGTGAAGACCAGCCTCTGGACAGTGTATGGCAGGGCTATCTCGGCCGCATCGAAACTGTCGATGGCAAAAAATACGATCTTCTGTCCACCATCAGCCAGTACTCCGAGGATGCCTCTGACGAATGGAAGGAAATGTATGACACCTATCTGGATACCATAAACGGAATCCGTATGATGGATGGCTGTTTCCTGACCGAAGGAAGCCATACCTGATCCCCCTCTGCCGTTATTTTGCATACCGGAAGATCCATAGCTGTATCTCCGGTCGCAAAAGGCACATTATATTTGCACAAAAGAAGCTGCAGAACTTGAGTCTTCATTGTTCTGCAGCTCCTTTGTGTTGTTCTATCTGATCATATCTTCTGTCGGTTATCCTTCATAAATCTGATCAAAAATCCCTCCATCTGAGAAATGCGTTTCCTGTGCCTTTTTCCATCCGCCGAAATCATCAATAGTGACAAGATTGATGTCCAGGTCAAACACATTGGAGTATTCTTTCAGAATATCCTGGTTTGACGGACGGTAATAATTATCACCGGCGATCCGCTGTGCTTCATCGGAATAAAGATAATTCAGATATTCCTCTGCCACATCTCTGGGGCCTCTTTTGTCTACGACTTTATCGACTACCGCTACTGACGGCTGTGCAAGAATACTGATGCTTGGTGTTACGATCTCGTAGTCGTCCGGATAATCTTTTACGGAAAGATAGGCTTCATTTTCCCAGGCGATCAGTACATCTCCCTGTCCGTTTTCTACAAATGAAGTTGTTGCACCTCTGGCTCCGGTATCAAGGACAAGTACGTTTTTATAAAGATCTCCGATGAATTCTTTGATCTTATCTTCGTCTCCGTTATATTTATCTTTTGCATAGGCCCAGGCTGCCAGATAATTCCATCTTGCTCCGCCGGAGGTTTTCGGATTTGGTGTGATCACACTACATCTTTCTTTACCAGATCATCCCAGTCTTTGATGTTCTTGGGATTTCCTTTTCTTACAAGAAATACAATAGTCGAAATGTATGGAGAACTGTCCTCCGGAAATTCATCCACCCATCCGTCATCGATAAGTCCTGCATCCTGGATCGCATCCACATCATACTCAAGTGCCAGTGTTACCACATCTGCTTCCAGTCCGTTGGCAACCTCAAGTGCCTGCTTGCCGGAACCACCATGTGACTGCGTGATCTCCACATCCTGACCTGTTTTTTCTTTCCAGTGTTCCTGGAAAATCTTATTGTACTGTTCGTAAAGCTCTCTGGTCGGATCATAAGATACATTGGTGATGCTGACGCTGTCCGCCGCATAGGTTGTCACCCCTGTAAGGCTTCCAATTGTTGCTACTGCTGCAAGAGCTGCTACTGCTGATTTCCATCTTCTTTTCATAATACTTACCCCCTGTTTTTTGCCTCGTGTTTTGTTGTTGGGGCTATTATAAACATGAGTAAGTCCATATGAAAACTGTCAGATTGGAAACCGTTTTCATGAGATTTCCAGTAGCAGCACCGTTAATGCTGATTTTGTAGATTTTTATTCTGATTTTCTTCTGTTATCGGTGTATTTTCCACGATTTTTGCATACGATTCAGTGCCGTTGAATACTTTTGTGAAAACGCAATCAGCCTTGTGAATTCAGCTCTTCCAAGAGTTTTTGCGATAAGCTTCATCTTTAACAGCTCGTTTCAGGTCTTCTGTGCGGTTTCTGTCCAGTAAATATTATGTCAGCTCCATGCCCTGTTCCATTCCCTCATCCAGTAACATCTGACCAATTCTCGTCATCGCAATGACCTCCTTTATTTCATCCAAGTCTGCATTATCCAGAAATTTATCCTATTTGGCAAAAATCTTTCCAGAAAAACTCTTGCGAAACAGTTATCCACACCCGTCCTGAAAAATCGCTTTTTCGAGCGGGTGGTTTTCCACATATTCCACAGAAGTTATCCCCTGCTGTTTGTACAATCATCTATACGCGTGTGTGACATTATCCCTTTTCCCAGATATTGTTGATAATATAATTATTATCCATCACATTTATTTTACAGATAGATATAATCATTCATCACCGGCTGCAGACCATGATCTTTCAGTGCATTAAAAACTTCATCCACAGATCTTCCGTCTGAAATCTCAAACTGGTCATCACCTTTATCCTCAATATCATCTACATGGCTTCCGATTCCTGTGCTGACACCTGCTGAAATCTTGGTTGCTGCGATATTTACCAGATTATCGCGGACACGCTCGCACTCTCTGGTGGATACGGTAATGCTTGCAAATGGCATAAACAGACGATATGCACAAACTACCTGAAGAAGCTGCGGTTCGTGGACATCTTTCGGATTGATTCGGTCATTGTTGATGATCGGGCGAAGTCTCGGGCAGGAAAAAGCAATCTCTGCGTGTGGATATTTCCTCTGCAAAAGATATGCGTGATATCCTGTTGCAAAAGCATCTTTGCGGAAATCATCCAGTCCCAGAAGAGCTGCAAAACCGACTCCTCGCATGCCACCTTTTAACGCACGTTCCTGTGTATTTAATCTATATGGAAAAATCCTCTTGTGACCTGCCAGATGCAGGGTTTCGTATTTATCAGAATTATAGGTCTCCTGGAAAACAGTTACATAATCTGCACCGCATTTGTGAAGATATGCATACTCATCAGAATTCATCGGATACACTTCAAGACCTACCACCTTGAAATATTTCCGGGCAATCTCGCAGGCTTTTCCGATATATTCTACATTGGATTTGGATTTGCTTTCGCCGGTAAGGATCAGGATTTCCTGAAGGCCGGTTTCTGCAATAGCTGCCATTTCCTTCTCAATCTCTTCCTCATTCAGCTGTGCACGGCGGATCTTGTTGTGGCAGTTAAATCCACAGTAAATACAGTAATTTTCGCAGTAGTTTGCAATGTAGATCGGTGTAAACATACAGACACTGTTTCCAAAATGTTTCCTTGTTTCGATCCGTGCAGCCTGTGCGATTTCTTCCAGAAGTGGAAGTGCTGCTGGCGAAAGCAGGGCTTTAAAATCCTCCGGCGTACGGTTGTCATGAGCAAGTGCCCTCCGTACATCTGCTTCTGTATATTTATCATAATCATATGCATTCATTGCAGAAATAACCTGATCCATTACATCAGATTCTTCCAGCTGCTCCATATCCGGAAGGTATTTCATATGATCGATACGGTTCTTTTTCATATCTTCCAGAATTTCTTCATTTACGATACTTTCATTAAAATGGCCGTCCTGCTGACTGGCCTGTACTGTTTCTGCCATTACTCTTATGTCGCTCCTCTCATATATTGCAGCAATGTTCTGTTTCTCACTGATGAATATCCATAAACTCAATTTCAATTGAAACCAGACAATACCTGCGATTCACTGCACAGGCAGCTCCTGTCCCCCGCTTAGTGTTCTGCGTTCAATCATTCATTTATCAATTTTACTCATGAAGAAATCCGGTCAATGGTGAGGATGCACTTGCACCTCTCTCCAGAGTTCTTCCCATACCTGAAAGATATGCACTTCTTCCTGCCTCAATAGCTTTCTTAAAGCTTCCGCCATAACACGGACGTCTCCTGCAGTTGCAATAGCTGTATTTGCCATAACCGCTGCTGCGCCCATTTCCATTGCTTCACATGCCTGTGACGGACGGCCGATTCCAGCATCTACGATGATCGGAAGGTCGATCTCATCGATGAGGATCTGGATAAATTCTTTTGTGCAGATTCCTTTGTTGGAACCGATCGGAGAGCCAAGTGGCATTACGCAGGCAGCTCCTGCATTTACCAGATCTCTGGCTGCATTCAGATCCGGATACATGTACGGCATGACTACGAAGCCCTCTTTTGCAAGGATTTCGGTTGCTTTGATAGTTTCATAATTATCCGGAAGAAGATATTTGGAATCGTGGATAACTTCAATCTTTACAAAATCTCCGCAGCCAAGCTCGCGGGAAAGTCTTGCAATGCGGACTGCCTCCTGTGCATTTCTGGCCCCTGATGTATTCGGAAGAAGTGTAACATCCTTCGGCACATAGTCAAGAATGTTCGCAAGTCCACCCTCATTTGCACGTCGCAGGGCAAGTGTTACGATCTGAGTTCCTGCTTTTTCAATACATGCTTTTACAAGCTCTAGGGAAAATTTTCCTGAACCAAGGATAAAACGGGAAGTAAACTCATGACCTCCCAGAACCAGTTTGTCTTCATTTGTGTTTGCTGTTGTCATTTTTTATGTCCACCTTTCTTTTATCTGTTTACAGAAAATATTTTCACATCAGCAGCTTCCGCCACCCATAAACTGCAGGATTTCCACAACATCTCCATCTTTCAGTACTGTTGTATCGTAAGTCTCTCTTTTAATGATCTCTTCATTCAGCTCCACTACAACCTGCACCGGAACATAGTTACATGCTTCCAGATATTCTGTTACTGTTACTGGATTTTCCAGTGTTCTGGTTTCACCATTTACTGTGATCATAATCGCTCCTTTCCGGAAACTTCAAAAGCTATTCGTTAATAAAAAAAGAGTCCACAAAGAAATACACCCGCGGTGGTGCACCCCTTCATGAACTCAGTTCACTCTCAAAATTTCCTGTATTCAACTATTTTGTAAATCCTGATCATAAATAAAAAAAGGAGATACACCAAAGTATCTCCCGTAAATTCATCCTATACGTTCCTACGTTGCATTATCCAAATCAGGTATAAGGGTCGAAGTTGAAGACTTCCTCTCAGCCTGCCATCACAAGCTCCCCTGTTATTTACATGATTTAGTATAATTCCGATTCTGCTTCATGTCAAGAACAATCAGCGGATATTCGCAATCCGCTTTCGCTACTTGCTCATAAAATGTCGCTCCCGCGACATTTTTTTTATATGACCAGCCAATCCTCAACCATGGCTGTATTATGAAGCAGTACCGCTTCATTTCCCTTCGTTACAAAAATCCTCTGCACAAACACATCCACAACTTCGCCTTCCCGGACGGGTTCTTCGTCCAGACTTCGTCTGGCACTTAACACAGTGTCACCTACCGAACTTCAGTTCCAGGCTGCTGCCGCGGAAAGCTACTCGTTCTACGACGCCTTCTGTTGCAGAACTCTTATATTTCTGCTCCTCATTTTTCTTCGTCACCTTCACAAATTCCGGCCGCACAATGGCTTTTTCACCACCCGGAACTTCCTCAAAGTGATTGAACACCTGGTAATCATCGATCACAGAAGTCTGGCCGAAAAATCCCGCAGTAAACGCAGTATCCGGATTCTGGTAAACCTCCAGAGGTGTTCCCTTCTGCTCGATACGTCCACGGTTGGTAATAATGATCTCATCTGCCACCTCAATAGCCTCATCCTGGTCATGAGTAACAAAAATGCTGGTGATTCCCAGCTTCTCGATCATATCCTTCAGCCAGCTTCGAAGCTCTGTACGAATCTTTGCGTCAATAGCGGCAAAAGGCTCGTCCAGAAGAAGAAGCTGCGGATTCGGAGCCAGTGCCCGGGCAAAAGCAACTCGCTGTCTCTGGCCACCGGACAGCTGACTTGGATATCTTTTTTCCAGTCCTTTCAGCCGATTAGCTCTACCAGTTCCATAACCCTCTGCTTAATATATTTCTTATCTGCCTTCTGTACCTTCAGGCCAAACGCAATATTATCATACACCGTCATATACCGGAAAAGAGCATAATTCTGGAACACAAATCCAATGCCTCGCTCGCTGGCAGGCACATCATTGACCACTCTTCCGTCAATGATGATCTCACCGCTGTCCGGCTGCTCCAGACCGGCGATCATACGGAGGATCGTAGTTTTTCCGCTTCCACTGGGTCCTAAGAGACCGATCAGCTTCCCCTTTTCAATGCCAAAACTTACGTTGTCAGATGCCTTGTAATCCCCATATGTTTTATTGATATTTTTTAACTCAACGTACATCGCCTTTTTCCCCCTTTCCTTTATGCTCCAGAACATTTCTCGCAATCAGAAGGATCACCGCCAGAATCACCAGGATTGAAGAAACCGCAAAAGCCGGAACATACTGGAATTCGTTATAAAGAATCTCCACATGAAGTGGAAGTGTATTGGTTTTTCCACGGAGATGTCCGGACAGCACAGACACTGCACCAAACTCTCCCATCGCTCTCGCCGTACACAATACAACACCGTAAAGGAACGCCCATTTAATATGCGGAAAAGTTACTTTGGTAAAAATCGTCCAGCCCTTTGCTCCCATCAGAGCTGCTGCCTCTTCCTCATCTGATCCGATAGATTCCAGCACCGGAATGATCTCTCTGGACACAAATGGAAACGTAACAAAAATCGTTGCCAGGATAATTCCCGGAACAGCAAATACAATCTGAATTCCCACTTTTTCAAGTACAGAATAAAGCGGACTCTGCTTTCCAAAAACCAGAATATAGATAAGACCTGCGATAACCGGTGATACCGTAACCGGAATATCGATCAAAGTAGTCAGAAGCTTTTTTCCCCGGAAATGAAATCTCGTCATAGCCCATGCTGCGCATAATCCGAAGATCGTATTGCATACAACTGCAGCAACCGTTGCTTCAATGGTCAGCACCAGTGCTTTCAGTGTGTACTCATCTGTTACCGCCTGCACATAGCACTCCCATCCCTTGCTCAGTGCCTGGGTCACAACAACAACCAGCGGAAGCACCAGCATTACAAAAAGAAAGAGTACAGAGATCCCGATGAGGATCCATTTCACCGGCCCGGAAGCCTGCTTCTTTTTTTCATCCATTATGCGTCCCTCCCTCTGATACGTTTCGTATTTCTTGCCTGCACCAGATTCACGCCAAACAGGATCAGAAATGAAACTGCCAGTGTGACAAGTGCAATAGATGTTGCGCTTTCATAATCAAACTCCTGAAGTTTTGACATGATGATCAGCGGCGTGATCTCTGTATAATAGGGTTTGTTTCCTGCGATAAAAACAACGCTTCCATATTCTCCCAGGCAGCGTCCGAAAGCAAGTCCCGCCCCGGAAAGCATCGCCGGCAGAAGCTCGGGAAAAATTACCCTTCGGAAAATGGTGAATGGTTTTGCACCCATGACACGGGCCGCCTCCTCATAAGAACCGTCCAGCTTCTCCAGAACCGGCTGAATGGCCCTGACTACAAAAGGGATTCCCACAAAGATCAATGCCACCGTGATACCGATCCTGGTATACGCGATCTTAATTCCGAACCTTGCAAAAAAGCTTCCCACAATTCCTTTATCGGATGTCAGTGATGTCAGTGAAATACCGGCAACTGCTGTTGGCAGCGCAAAAGGCAGCTCGATCATTCCATCCATGATCCTTTTTCCCGGAAAATCATACCTCACCAGCACCCACGCAAGGATCAATCCCATAATGGCATTCACCACTGTCGCCGCAAATGCGGTAATAAAGCTTACATAAAATCCGGACAAAACTCTAGGTCTCGTGATCACCTGGATAAATTCTCCAAATCCCAGCCGCGCCGAATAAACTGCCAGAGATGCAAGGGGAATCAGAACCACGATACTCAGCATCGCCAAAGTCACTCCCATTGTCAGTCCAAAGCCTGGTATCACCCGTTTACTCTGTTGTTTCTTCATTTCTGTCTCCCCTCTTTTCTCTTTCTGCTATGTCTGTATCATCATTTTTTATATGCATTTCCATGCCATTAACAGCCTCGCCAAAGAGCAATTCTTATCTGTCAGTTTCCGACAGCTATAACATCTTATTCCTCATAAATCTCATCAAACACTCCACCATCTGCGAAATGCTTTTCTGGCACTTCATCCCAGCCGCCGAAATCTTTGATAGTTGTCAGCTTCACTTTCAGATTGAAAGTATCTGCATGTTTTTTCAAAATCTTCTGCTTTACCGGTCTGTAATAATTTTCAGCAATCAGCTCCTGTGCTTCATCGGAATACAGATATTTCAGATAGGCCTGCGCCGCAGCTTCGTTATCATGCTTTTTCACATTCTCATCCACAACTGCAACGGACGCTGCGCCAGAATACTGATGCTCGGTGTTACGATCTCGTAATCATCCGGATTATCCCTCACAGAAAGAAATGCTTCGTTTTCCCAGGCGATCAGCACATCACCCTGGCCGTTTTCCACAAAAGAAGTTGTTGCGCCTCTTGCTCCTGAATCCAGAACAAGGACATTCTGATAAAGCTTCTTTATAAAAGCTTTCATCTCTGTTTCATTTCCATTGTATTTTGCATTGGCATAAGCCCATGCTGCCATGTAGTTCCAGCGGGCACCACCTGAAGTTTTCGGATTCGGTGTAATCACTCCCACGCCATTCTTTGTCAGATCATCCCAGTCATGGATGTTCTTTGGATTTCCTTTTCGCACCAGAAATACAATGGTTGAAGTGTACGGAGCACTGTCATCCGGATATTCATTGATCCATCCACTGTCGATCATGCCGGCATTTTGGATCGCATCAATATCATATTCCAGTGCAAGTGTTGCCACGTCTGCCGGAAGTCCGTTGGCGATCTCAAGTGCCTGCTTGCCGGAACCGCCATGAGACTGGATCACATCAACTGTCTTGCCTGTTTTTTCCTTCCAGTATTCTGAAAAGATCCTATTATATGACTCATAAAATTCTCTTGTCGGGTCATATGACACATTAATGAGCTCCACATGATTTTTATCTTTTGTATTATTACCTGATACTGCAATAGTTCCTGCAAGCACAACTGCTACCAGTGCGATACAGACTCCTGCGATCCGTCTTCTTTTCATGATCTATGTACTCCTTTATTTGAATTGAATACATTAAACCATATTATTCCTATTATTTAAATAGGAATATCTGAAAACGTTTTCACCTTATTTATCAGATACAATAATCGCTCCACATACTGTCTTCCACACTACTGCAGCTGTTTCGGATTACCAGTCTGCCTTCCAGCTCCATCCGGACCACGCCGGAATGTTCGCCCTTCAGCCTGTCCAGCAGCAGATACAAAGCAAATTTTCCCATATCTTCCTTTGGCAAACTTACTGTTGTGAGCATTGGCTTTGTAAACTGCGCTTCCTGGATATCATCACTGGATATAATAGAAGGCATATAATATCGGTTCCGGAATTTATTTAAACACTTCAGCATTCCAATAGCCGAAATATCATTGGCACAGTAAATTCCTGTAGGCATATCATCAGACTGGAGAAATTTTTCCATAGTCTCATAACCCTCAGCTTCAGTCTGTTTCGTCTCGATCACATACTTCGGGATCACATCCAGATCATGCCGTTTCAAAGTCTCCAGATATCCATTGTAGCGGTCTTCGCTGTGGCACTGTCCGACATACCCGATATTCTTATGTCCAAGAGATATAAGATATTCAACTGCTGCTGATGCAATCTTTTTTCCATCACATAGAACTTCATCCACCTCATAATTCGTAGAATTGCGGTTCACCGAAACTACACTTTTATATTTTTTATTCAGCTTTTTCAAAGCTTCCTTATTACACCTTCCGATAATGATCAGACCGTCCCTCTTCCTCTCCACTTCACCATACATTTCGTCAATCAGACGATCCAGATTCTCTCTGCGGCACTTACGGTCATCGGAGAACACCGACATATACCACACTTTTGAAAGAATACAGTTCTTATCATGGATTTCACTCTCAATTACCCGCAGCAGCTCCGAAAAAAAAGGATCGGTCTGTGAGGAATCGGTTCTTGTCATCAGAATATTGAGATACCATGTCTTCTCCTGTTTTGCAGAAACGCCCCGTTTCAGATTTCTGGCGGCCTCATTTGGCACGTAATTCATCTCAATAGCTGTTTTCCATATCTTATCCCGAAGCCCTGAAACGGAACACTTATAATTGGGATTATTCAGAACCCTGGAAACTGTAGCCGGCGAAACCCCTGCTTTTTCTGCTATTTTCTTGATCGACATGTTCCATTCCCCTCTCTGAAAAAATTCTACTGACCTGCCAAAAGTGATTCTTCTGTTACAGATTTCTTTCATATATCACTGTACATAATTTCACAGCAATTTTAAGTGTTGCTTGATATTTCCTTATTCCATAGTAACTAAATATGATTTATATGATAATAAGTATCATATAAAATGTCAATGATATTTTGTGAAAACGTTTCACTGCTCAGTTCTTCTTTTCACGTTTCTTTCTCCATCATAAATTATTTGTAAGCAAATTAATGCCGAACCATTACCTAAAAGATTTTCCTATTATACTCTACTCTTTTATTTATAAAAACTATTTATTCCACGAAAAAAGCTCTTATTATCCCTGGTTCAAAAATACCAGTTTTAATAAGAGCTTTTTATTAAGCGGATATTTTCAATCCGCATTCGGTTAAATATTCTCTTCGATAGTCTTCTCGATCCGTCTCTTCACTTCCTCAGCGATCTCTGTCGTATGCATATCTTTATATTCCTCATAATACATAGGAGGAAGGATATGCACCTGCACAGTGATATGTTCAGTGGAGCCGGTATCAAAAGCTTTAAAGGAATCGATCAACGCAACAGGAACAATCGGGCATTTGGTCTTGGTAGCTGTCTTAAAGCTGCCGCCTTTAAATGTTCCGGGATGATTTCCATTCTTGCTTCGTGTTCCCTCCGGGAAAATCAGATAATTCCGTCCTGCCTTCACCTCACGGATCACATTGACAATCACCTGCATGGACTGCTTCAGGTCTTCTCTGTCAATGATAAAAGCCTTCATACAGGCAAAAACCTGCTTCAGGAACGGAATATCCGCTACTTCTTTCTTAGCTACCACTGAGAAAGGAACCGGGCAGGCTTTGATGATCGCAAGTACATCAAACAACCCCTGATGATTCGGAAAAAACATAAATCCGTTTTCCCTGGGGATGTTCTCCGCACCATGCACATCAATGTGAATGTTGCCGCCCTTAATCGCATAATCATCTACATGTTTCAGAAACGCATATTTTTTCTTTTCCGGATAATCATCTGTATGCGCTGCATACCAGCAAAGCCTGATCCACCAGTAGGGAACAAAAATAAGATTTCTGAATACCATCAGCAAAATTCTATTCATAACTTATGTCCTCCTGCCATTTTATCCATTGAGTTTCGATGCGATCTTATCCTCATAACCCGGATTCTTTTTCAGAAAGACTTCATAAGCCTTGGTATAATCTGTATAAGTCTTCGTTGTCATAAATTTCTGATAATCAGCCGCTGCCTGCTTGCTGATCTTATCGGAAATATCGGACGGTGAATACAGATAATATTTCTTATCCTGTACTTTTACAAGATAAGTACTGATGCACGGATATTCCTGATCATTCTGCAAAACAAGATTATAGCGAATATATACATAAGAATAGTTCTTACTCTCAGAGATTGTCTCACAACTTTCAATATTTACATCTTTCGCTCCGTGAGCCTGGAAATATTTGATCGTGGATGAAATCTCTGTTTTTGCCTCATCTGACACTTTATCCGCACTGTAGCATTCCTGCATCTTTTTGTCCTTACCTGCAACAGCAGCTTTAATGTAACCTTTCACAACTCCCTCAGGGCTTCTGTGGCTGATGCCACCGCAGCTCCGCGCTGCAAGGATGATCACCAGCAGGATCAAAATGATTCCTGCCAGCGTTACGATATGGACAAAATTCAGATTCTTATTAGAATATCTCAGTTTTTTCACAGATTTTTTTCTGCGTTTTTTCTTTGTTGTTGTCGCCATGACTCATCCTCGACCTTATTCTTCCTCGCTGCCTGATACAGCTTCATCTGCGGATTCTTCATTATCTGCTGCTTCGATATTATCCTTCGTATCTGCTTCCGGATCTTTATCTCTTACTTTTGCAATGCTTGCAACTGTCACGCCATCTGTAAGATTGATCATCTTCACACCAGATGTAATTCTGCCGAGAATGGAGATATCTGCACACTGCAGACGGATAATGATACCTTCTGTTGTGATCATCATGATCTCATTCTCTTCATTAACAGCCTTGGCACCGACTACATTTCCTGTCTTCTCTGTGATCTTGTAGCACTTCACACCTTTTCCGCCACGGTTCTGGACAACAAATTCGTTCATTGCTGTACGTTTGCCCATTCCGTTCTCAGATGCTACCAGCAGATAATCACCCTGTGTATTCAGCTGCATTGCAACAACTTCATCACCATCACCAAGATTCATACCTCTTACACCCATAGATGCACGGCCTGTACTGCGGACATCGGTCTCCTTAAAGCGGATGCACTGTCCATCCTTGGTAACAAGAATGATATCTTTATTATTATCTGTTGACTTAACCTCGATCAGTTCATCATCATCACGGAGAACAATCGCTGTAAGACCTGTCTTACGGACATTCTCGTAATCCTTGATCGGAGTTTCTTCACAAGACCCTTCTTGGTTGCCATCATCAGATAATGACCTTCTTCATACTTACGAAGAGGGATCACTGCAGTGATCTTCTCACCCGGGGCAAGCTGCAGAAGATTGATGATTGCTGTTCCTCTCGCTGTACGACCGGCTTCCGGAATCTCATATGCCTTCAATCTGTAAACACGACCAGTATTGGTAAAGAACATCAGATAATGATGAGTTGTTGTCATCAGAAGCTCTTCAATATAGTCATCATCAATAGTCTGCATTCCCTTGATTCCTCTGCCGCCGCGGTTCTGGCTACGGAAATTATCTACAGTCATACGCTTGATATAACCAAGCTTTGTCATTGTGATAACTGTATTCTCTCTCGGGATCAGATCCTCTGTAGAAATATCATATACATCGTATCCAATAGAAGTCTTTCTGTCATCGCCATATTTCTCAGCAATAGCCAGGATTTCCTCACGGATAACGCGGAGAAGAAGCTTACGGTCAGCAAGGATTGCCTGGAACTTACGGATTTTCTCCATAAGCTCTGCATACTCAGCCTCCAGCTTCTCTCTTTCCAGACCTGTCAGTGCACGGAGACGCATATCCACGATAGCCTGAGCCTGAACATCTGTCAGCTCAAAACGATCGATCAGTTCCTGTTTCGCGATCTGTACGTTGCGGGAACCACGGATAATCCGGATTACCTCATCGATATTATCCAGTGCTTTCAGCAGACCTTCCAAAATATGAGCTCTCTCCTGAGCTTTATTCAGATCATACTGTGTCCTTCTGCGAACTACGTTCTCCTGATGCTCAAGATAATACTCCAGCATCTCTTTCAGATTCAGAACCTTTGGTTCCATGCTTCCATGATTCGGAACAAGCGAAAGCATGATCACGCCAAAAGTATCCTGCAGCTGTGTATGTTTATAAAGCAGATTCAGGACCACGTTGGCATTGGCATCCTTACGGAGGTCAATACAGATGCGCATTCCCTCACGGCTGGAATGATCGTTCAGGTCTGTGATTCCATCGATCTTTTTGTCCCGGACAAGATCTGCAATCTTCTCGATCAGACGTGCCTTATTTACAAGATACGGAAGCTCTGTAACTACGATACGTGATTTACCATTCGGTAAAGTCTCGATATTGGTCACTGCACGGACACGGATCTTGCCACGTCCTGTACGGTATGCTTCCTCGATTCCTCTTGTTCCAAGGATAGTTGCTCCGGTCGGAAAGTCCGGACCCTTAACTATATCAAGAAGTTCCTCGATAGCTGTCTCTCTGTCCTCTTCCACAATATTGTCGATGATTTTTACAACGGCATTAACTGTCTCACGAAGATTATGTGGCGGAATATTGGTTGCCATACCTACAGCGATACCTGTTGTACCGTTTACAAGCAGATTCGGAAAACGTGCCGGAAGTACAACCGGTTCACGTTCTGTCTCATCAAAGTTCGGCTGAAAATCAACAGTGTCTTTGTTAATGTCAGCAAGCATCTCCATGGAAATCTTGCTGAGACGTGCCTCTGTGTATCGCATGGCAGCTGCACCGTCACCATCTACAGAACCGAAGTTCCATGTCCGTCAACAAGCGGATATCTTGTTGACCATTCCTGCGCCATATTTACAAGTGCACCATAGATGGAGCTGTCACCATGCGGATGATATTTACCCATTGTATCACCGACAATACGCGCACATTTTCTGTGGGGCTTGTCAGGACCATTATTCAGCTCGATCATGGAATACAGCACTCGGCGCTGTACCGGCTTTAAGCCGTCTCTTACATCAGGCAGAGCTCGTGAAGCGATAACACTCATGGCATAGTCGATGTAAGATTCTTTCATAGTTTTTTCCAAATCCACTTCGTGGACTTTGTCAAAAATATTATCTTCCATTCTTCTTTATTCTCCTAGATATCAAGGTTCTTAACGAATCTTGCATTTTCTTCAATAAATTCACGTCTTGGCTCTACCTTGTCTCCCATAAGAGTGGTAAATGTCAGATCGATCTCGGATGTGGCAGCTTCATCCATGGTCACACGGAGAAGGATTCTCTTCTCAGGATCCATAGTAGTCTCCCAAAGCTGATCTGCATCCATCTCACCCAGACCTTTATAACGCTGGATCTTATTGTTTCCGTCACGTCCGATCTCGGTAAGTATATTGTTCAGTTCATCATCATCGTACGCATACCATACTTTCTTGTTCTTCTCCACTTTATAGAGTGGCGGCTGAGCAAGATATACATATCCCTGTTTGATCAGTTCCGGCATGAAACGATACAGGAATGTAAGAAGCAATGTCGCAATATGCGCACCGTCAACATCGGCATCAGTCATGATGATGATCTTATGATAACGAAGTTTGGAGATATCAAAATCTTCGTGAATTCCGGTTCCGAAAGCAGTGATCATGGCTTTGATCTCTTTGTTTCCGTAAATCTTATCCAGACGTGCTTTCTCAACATTCAGGATCTTACCTCGAAGGGGAAGGATCGCCTGTGTGGCACGGTTTCTCGCTGTCTTGGCGGAACCGCCCGCGGAATCTCCCTCTACGATATAGATCTCGCAATTCTCCGGATTCTTGTCAGAACAGTCTGCAAGTTTTCCCGGAAGAGACATGCTGTCCAGTGCAGATTTTCTTCTTGTAAGGTCACGTGCTTTTCTGGCTGCTTCTCTGGCTCTCTGTGCAAGAACAGATTTCTCAACGGTAGCTTTGGCAACTGTCGGGTTCTGCTCCAGGAAAATCTCCAGCTGTTTGCTCACAACGCTGTCTACTGCACCTCTGGCCTCGCTGTTTCCGAGCTTCTGCTTGGTCTGGCCCTCGAACTGCGGATTTCCGATCTTGACACTTATGATTGCTGTCAGACCCTCTCGGATATCATCACCGCTGAGGTTCGGCTCACTGTCCTTAAGAAGCTTGTTTTTACGTGCATAGTCATTAAATGTGTTGGTGATCGCATTACGGAAACCGGTGATATGTGTACCGCCCTCCGGTGTATTGATATTATTTACAAAACCGTAAGTGTTCTCTGTGTATGAGTCATTGTGCTGCATGGCAACTTCTACAGCTACGCCATCCTTCTCTCCCTCACAGTAAATGATTTCAGGATAGAGAGCTTCTTTACTTCTGTTCAGATAGCTTACGAATTCGCGGATACCGCCTTCATAGTGGAATACCTTTTCCCGCTCCTGTCCTTCTCGCTTATCCTCAAGCACAATACGAAGTCCCTTGGTAAGGAAAGCCATCTCACGAAGCCTCTGTTTCAGGATATCGTAATCGTAAATGGTGTCTTCAAAGATTTCCTTATCCGGAAGAAAATCTACCTTTGTTCCGGAAGCATTCGGATCACAATCCCCTGTAACTTTCAGCGGATACATGGTCTTGCCACGCTCATATCTCTGTTTATATTCTTTTCCATTACGATGGATCGTAACCTCAAGCCACTCAGAAAGTGCATTTACTACAGATGCACCTACACCGTGAAGTCCGCCGGATACCTTATATCCTCCACCGCCGAACTTGCCACCTGCGTGAAGAATAGTAAATACAACCTCAACTGCCGGAATACCTGCCTTATGATTGATACCTACCGGAATTCCACGACCATTATCTGTAACTGTAATGGAGTTATCCGGATTGATATCTACATGGATCTCCGTACAAAAACCAGCCAGTGCTTCATCGACTGCATTGTCCACGATCTCATATACGAGATGATGAAGTCCACGGCTGGAGGTACTTCCGATATACATTCCAGGCCTCTTACGTACGGCTTCCAGTCCCTCCAGAATCTGGATCTGATCCGCGCCGTATTCTGTATTCTCTGCGCCCATGTCATTCCTCCTGTTCTTATCTGTCCAGGCGTGTTTGAAAATTCGTTTCTGCAGAACCTCTCTCTGCAGAATCATTTTGCAGAAAGCAATTCTCAAACTCGCTCCGGAACTGTCATTTATACCTGTAAAATAAATATTTTTTTACATACGAATACTAAGTAATTATAGCACAAAAAAGCCCGTATTTCCACGCAAAATCACTGGAAATACAGGCAAAAAAAGTATCTTATTAAATGCAATTTTAAAGTGCAGGCACAATATGTTCTTTACTCAGCAGGATCTTCCTCCAGCAACGCCTTAT
>ENA-OQCN01000226-OQCN01000226.1-human-gut-metagenome-genome-assembly--contig:-NODE-226-length-29434-cov-2.808237_pt1 | contig 29434 bp, 25 predicted proteins | sample MGYA00242497_ERZ504576 | MGnify/ENA primary metagenome ERZ504576 (study PRJEB26092, sample SAMD00036296) | human gut metagenome | host: Homo sapiens | study: EMG produced TPA metagenomics assembly of...
AAGGTTATGCTTCTAATGCTGCGAATTTTGAGGATACAGAGAAAGTGGTTAATCAGATTAAGGATGATTTCGGTTCTGTTGATATTCTGGTGAACAATGCAGGTATCACGAAAGATGGCTTGATGATGCGTATGAGTGAGGCACAGTGGGATGCGGTAATCGCTGTGAACTTGAAGTCTGCCTTTAACTTTATCCACGCATGCACTCCTATCATGATGCGTCAGAAGAGTGGGAGCATTATTAACATGGCTTCTGTAGTGGGTGTTCACGGAAATGCCGGTCAATGTAATTATTCTGCTTCAAAAGCCGGTATGATCGGTTTGGCTAAATCCATCGCTCAGGAATTGGGTTCTCGCGGTATCCGTGCCAATGCCATCGCTCCGGGATTCATCATTACGGATATGACAGCCAAATTGTCTGACGAAGTAAAAGCTGAGTGGGCTAAGAAGATTCCTTTGCGTCGTGGAGGTACTCCTGAAGATGTGGCGGATGTGGCTACTTTCTTGGCTTCTGATATGTCTTCGTATGTATCAGGACAGGTTATCCAGGTTGACGGCGGTATGAACATGTAATATGATAGTTGTTTACGAGGATAATCATATTATTGTAGTCAATAAGACTTCTTCTGAAATCGTTCAGGGAGACAAGACCGGTGATACTCCTTTGTCGGAGATGGTGAAACAATACCTGAAAGAGAAATATAATAAGCCGGGCAATGTTTTCATTGGGGTGACCCACCGCTTGGATCGTCCCGTCAGCGGATTGGTGGTGTTTGCCAAAACGAGCAAGGCATTGCCCAGACTGAATGAGATGTTCCGTAACGGTGAGGTGAAAAAGACCTATTGGGCGATAGTGAAAGAGTGCCCCAAGGAAACGGAGGGTGAGCTGGTACACTATCTGGTACGTAACGAGAAACAGAATAAGTCTTATGCATACGATAAGGAAGTAAAAAATTCCAAGAAAGCTGTACTGCATTATAAGCTTATCGGCCATTCTCAGAATTATTATTTATTGGAGGTGGATCTGAAAACCGGAAGGCATCATCAGATTCGTTGCCAGTTGGCCAAGATGGGATGTCCCATTAAAGGTGATTTGAAATATGGCTTTCCACGTTCCAATCCGGATGGCAGTATTTGCTGCATGCTCGGACGGTACAGTTCGTTCACCCTGTGTCGAAGGAAATGATCCAGTTGACTGCACCGGTACCCGAAGGTAATTTGTGGAACGGCTTTGAGATGGATTAAAGATAGAAAACAAAAAGGGAATGCTTCACAGCATTCCCTTTTCTTACTTTTAGGCATCTTTCATTTACTTCAAAACTTCTCCGCTTTCGCTGAAAAGTACAGTGCTTTCAGTTCCCTCTTCATCAGTTAAAACAACCTTGTAAGTTTTAGTTCCATCTTCGTTCGCTTCTACGGCAGCTTCTTTGATAGTAGATTCTGCATAGTTCTTTGTGATAGCTTCCTGCACGGCAGCCGGAAGGTCTTTCACTTCAATAGGGGTAAAGTCATTTATCATAGTTACGGTCACAGAGTCCACCATAAAGTTGTCGGCGAATGCTGCTGATGTTCCTAATCCCATTACCAATGCTACTGCAACAAATAACTTTTTCATAATTGTAGGTTTTTACTGTTAATACTATGTTGTTTAGTTTTCTCTGATAACAGAAAAACAATATCTGTGCCAGAAAATAGATTTAATCTTTAAAATATTGATAATTAATGGATTACTCTTAGTGGAGGATGAAAGGAACATGGGGATAAGTGTGGAACATGGGGAATGCTTTGTGGAATTATTCCACATATCCGGCGGGAAGATGAGTTTATATGCTGTAAGGCTGTGCCCGATAGGAACAGTAGGGACAACAGCCTTACGGTACAGTAGATTCTTGTTGGTAAAGTTATTGAATATCGTACAGCTTCAATTTGTTATATAAAGTTTTCCGGTCTATGCCTAATAAGATGGCGGCTTTACTTTTATTATTTCCTGTTTGCTTCAATGCCTCAAGGATACGTTTCTTTTCTGCCGCTTCATCATGCAGGCTGAATGTCTGCGGACCGGCGGACCTTATAGGTTCCTGCAGCTCATAACCTAATTCGGCAAGGGTGATGAAGTTGCTCTGTGCCAATAGGGTGGCACGTTTTACTATATTTTTCAATTGCCGGAGGTTTCCGGGCCATGAATACGTTTGTAAAGCTTGGCTGGCAGCGGTATCAAACCCTATCAGCTGGCGGTCCAGTTCTCTGTTTGCCTGATCCAAAAAGAAATTGGCGAATAGCAGGATATCTTCTTGCCGCTCTTTTAATGCCGGCATACGAAGGGTGAATTCATTGATGCGGTGGTAAAGATCTTCGCGGAAGTTTCCTTTTTCAATGGCCTGTTGCAGGTTCTCATTGGTAGCGCTGACCAGTCGCACGTCTACCTCTATTTCTTTATTGGAGCCGACCGGACGGATACGTCTTTCCTGCAAGGCACGGAGCAACTGTATCTGTACTTCATAACTTAAGTTGCCTATTTCATCCAGAAACAAAGTACCTCCGTTGGCTTCTACGAATGCTCCTGTTTTGTCGTTTAACGCCCCTGTGAAGGAGCCTTTGACATGACCGAAAAATTCGGAAGCCGCCAGCTCTTTGGGGATAGAACCGCAGTCTATGGCAATGAATGGCTTGTCGGCCCGTTTGCTTAGCTGATGAATACGGTGCGCCACATACTCTTTACCTGTTCCGCTAGCACCGTTTATCAGCACGGACATGGGGGTGGGGGCTACCAGACCTACATAATTGTAGAGTTGGCGCGCTGCCTCGCTTTCCCCCTCCAGAAAATTAGAGGGAGGAACGGTTGCACTGTGGGGAACGGCTTTGTTCTTAGATGCTTTGGGCGCGACTGTGTTCTTTTCTATTCCTACCGGTGTGGGTAAAGCTTTGTTTTGCAATGCCTCATTAATTTTCTTCAGCAACTCATCCGGTTGTATCGGCTTTGAAATGTAATCACTGGCTCCATGTTTTATAGCCTGTACAGCGCTTTGGATGTCAGCATAGCCTGTCATGATGATGAGTGGGATGTTATATTTCTGTTCTTTCATCCATGAAAGCAAGAAGATACCATCTTGATCAGGCAGGCGCAGATCAGACAAAACAAGATCGTATGGTTGTGCATCCAGTTGTTTGCGTGCGCGCGCATTACTGCTTGCTGTATCAACCGAAAATCCTTTTTTACCCAGCCAAGTTTTCAACATGGTGGCAAAAGTCAAGTCATCTTCTACTATCAGAATGGAATGTGGCATCTTTATGTGGTTTTTATTCGTGCAAAAATAAGCTTTTTTCACGGTGTACCGAAACACGGACTCTATTTCTAATACCTTTTAACTTAACAGGGCTTAATTCTTCATGCTTCATTCGGTATTTCGATCTGCTTTTTTGCTTCGTCAATTACTTTTTCTATTTCTTCTATTATAAAGTTTGTTTTCTCTATCGCTTCTTCACCGATTTCGGTTGTCCCTCGTCTTTGTTCCATCCATGTCAGTGCAGGAATGCAACGGGTAGCTCCCAGCATGGTGAACAGTGGCAACAGTTTATGAGCTATTGCCGTGATGTCTTCCATATTCTTTTTCGCCAATGCTTCTTCCATACACTCTCGGTTCTTTTTTGTTTCGCTGATGAAGGTACGGAGTATTTCTGAGGCTGCTTCCGGATCATCTTCCGAGAAGGCGGTCAGGGCGGAGAAATCCAACGTTTCTTGTTGGGGATGATTTTCTTTGGCCGGTGCTATATGGGGAGTCGGATTTCCTGTGGCGGGTACATCCTTTCCTGTGACCTGGAAGATGGCTGTAAACAATTCGTTTATGGTGAAAGGTTTGTGCAGGCAACCGGCAAAGCCATGTGAACAGAAATAATTTTCGTCCATATCGCTACGGGCGGTCAGGGCGATCACCGGCAGGGTTTGCACCCATGATGTGTCCAGCGTGCGGATGGCTTTCAATAAGTCGAATCCGTTCATGGCAGGCATTTGTATGTCCGTGAGTAAGACGTCGAAGCGCTTTTCTTTCAATTGGTTGAGGAGCTCTTCGGGATGATGGCAGCAGGTCACAGTCACTCCGGGGCGTTCCAGCATGGCGGTGGTAAGCTGTAACTGTATGCGGTCATCGTCAATTAAAATCAGGTGAATCGGCTCACTGTCTTCGCGTGGAGTGTCTGTTTGCCGGATCCCGGTTGCGTCAGGGGAAGCAGGAGTATGTTCTGCTCCCGGTCCGGAAAGATTTTCATCCGGATGGGAAGGACCCTCAGGCAAAGGCAGATATACATGGAAGCAGCTGCCTTTGTCTTGTTCGCTTTCTATCTTGATATCCCCTTCGAGCAGAAGCACCAGTTTACGGGTGATGGCCAGTCCCAAGCCGAATCCTTCTTGTCCTTGTGCATTATGGAGCCGGGTGAATTCCTGAAAGATACGTTGTTGCTCTTCTTGGCTGATACCGCATCCTGTGTCACTGATACTGAAATGCAATTGGCCGTTTTCCAATGCTGCCCGCAGGGTGATGCCTCCTTCTTTAGTGAATTTCAGTGCATTGGATAGCAGATTCTCCGCTATTTGGCGGATACGGAACGGGTCTCCTATGTATACGCGGTTCAATGATTCGTTGCAATGATAGTTCAGTTCCAGCTGTTTGGAGTCTGCCATCGGTTTGAAGCTAATATAAATGGTGTCGAACAGTTGGTGGGGGTTGAACGATACCTGGTTGACGTCCATTTTATGTGCATCCAGCCGGTGGTAATCCAGCAGGGATTTGACCAGGCTGAGCAGGTGATTGGCTGAACTCTGCATATTGTTCAGATAGAAACGCTGGCGTTCTTCGGTAGTGATCCGCTCCAGCAGGTCGGTATAGCCCAAGATGGAACCCACGGGAGCTTTGATATCGTGGGTGATGGTCAGCATTAGTTTTTCACGCGCCGCCAATAAGTCTTCGGCGCGACGTTTGGCTTTTTCCAGTTCTCGGCGGTAGTGGTTGCTGCGAGTGATGTCTCTCCATATCAAGACCAGAAAGAAAATAGCCAGAACCACAGCGACAATGGCGATTCCCGCCACTGTGCGGATAGAGCTTTGGCGAATATATTCCTCTTGTATATGTTTGTTTTGGGCCAAAGCTTGCTCTTCTTCCTCTATAGTACTTAATAGCTGATTGACTTTCTGACTTAGTTTCAAGCCGCTGAGGCGCAGGGACTGGGTGCGGCGATTGACCATTTCCATACGTTCTTGTTGGGTATCGGTTACTCGGCTCTGTATGTTTTTCAACATGGTGACCACAGTATCTGCCGGACTGTATGCCTCGGTCAGCGTATCGGTATATTCTTCCTGAATCACATTGTTGACCTGTGTGGAATCTGCTTTTCCGGGCGAGAACACTTCTCCCAAACGTTTGAAGAAGCTTTTGGGCTTTTTACGAATAATATAAGAATTGGTGTGTGTGATTACTTTTTTTCGTACATGGGGAAGGCTGAGCAAGGAATCTTGCTGGGCGATCAGTTCGTCTATATGCTGTTTGTAAAGTATATCTGTCCCACCGTCCTGAATTGCTTTCAGCAGGTTGCGCATATTCCGTTCTTTATCCATGAAAAGCATTCCTACGGTATCCAGTCGCGCCAGTTGTATGCTGTCTGTCAGCAACGTGCGTAGGGAGTCAAGTGCCGTGGTGGCTTGTTTCATGGCTCGTTGGTATCGGTAGTATTGTTCTATTTGTCCCGTACTGAGCGATTGTCCGATGACTTCCGCCTGATAGAGCTGGCTGATAATTTGGTTGGTGACATGGCGCCGTTGGCTCAGGATGGCTTCATCATCACCGGTTCCGGACAGTGACTTCATTTCTTGATAGATATATCCGATAGATATAAAGAGCAGTGCAGTCAGCAGAATATAGCCGAATGCAACTTTCAGCTTGGTGGAACGGTTGGGCAGGCTCATGGTGGTTTTATTTTTATTTCGTATCACGGTTAAAGCGCAGGTAATAGAGTATTCCGGCTGTAGTCAGTCCGAAAGGAAATGCCATCCATATTCCTATGATTCCCCAATCCATGATGAAACCGAAAAAATAGCCGGCAGGCAGGGAGATAAGGAAATAGGCGATGAATGCGATATACATCATGGGTTTCACATCTGCGATTCCACGAAGGGCATTGGCGAAATTTATCTGTAATCCATCACCAAACTGGTAGATGATGAACGGAATGATAAGTTGTGCTACCATTACGCTGACCGCCGGACTGTCGCTGAACCATCCTCAGTTCGTTACGCAGCAGGAAGATGGGCAGGGCGCCTATCAGTGCGATGAGCAGCATGATATGGAATCCGGCGTATGCAGAGCGCCTGACGTTCATCCGGTCATTCTGTCCGCGGAAGTTGCTAACCCGCACGGCAACGGCTGCTCCCATGCCATAATACATCATAAAGCAGATTTGGGAAATGGCGAGCATCACTTGGTGGGCCGCCAGAGCAGTAGTCCCGATCCATCCCACCATAATGGCACTGAGACTGAACGAAGCAGTTTCCATTCCCATCTGCATGGCAATGGGCCATCCCAGTTTGTTCAGGTGCAGGAAGTCTGCCCGGTTGAGCGTATTGTGTAGAAAGCCTTCTTTATAAATATGATAACGTCGGGTACAGAAAAAAATGACGGCGAACACGATCACCATCATGATACGGGAGGCCAATGTGGAAATTCCCGCTCCCAGCAATCCCATTTCGGGCATTCCCAGTTTACCGTAAATCAGAATGTAGTTGCCGATAATGTTCATTACATTTCCTGTCAATAAGATCCACATGGAAACGCGGGTATCGGTTATGCCGTCGGCAAATTGCTTGAAACCGTTGAAAAGCAGTACAAACAACAAGGATATCAGCAAAACGATGAAGTAGGGACGCATTAAAGGCAGCAGTTCTTCGGGTTGCCCCAGTCGGTGGATATTCAGATAAAGTATCCACATGATGAGTGTGAGCAATACGGCCAGCAGTGTGTTGGCAAACAGGCTGTTCTTCAGCATTCGTCCCACTACATGGGTTTCTCCCCGTCCGAACAGACTCCCTACGATAGGAGTCAGCCCGTATGAGAATCCGGTAGCGAAAATAATGGCCAAAGTAAACATATTGTTGACAAAACTGGCGGCGGCTAATTCATTCGTGCTGTGATGGCCTATCATCAATGTATCGGCAAAACCCAAAATGATGACACCTATCTGGCCGATAACGATAGGGATACCTAAAGTGAAAAGTGCTTTGTAATGTTGCATGGTTAATAAATTGCTAATGTGCCAATATGCTAATTTGCAACTGCTGCGCTGTGTTCCGCATGGCGCAGCCAGTTGGCAAATTAGCACATTATCAGGTCGGCAAATTACTTTTATAGTAGAGTGTGGAACAATTTTCTCGCACAAATGTTTTTTGTGCAGCTTCTTTTATCTGGCCGGCAGTGACCGAGCGATATTTGTTTACTTCATTGTTAATATCTTCCGCTTTGCCGGTCAGTTCAAAATAAGCCAGATTGGTAGCCACATTCAGGTAATTCAGGTTATTGAATATCTGTTCACTTTCATAGCGGTTCTTACTTTTTCCAGCTCGTCTTCATCCACACTTTCTTCCGTCAATGCCTTCAGTTCCTGCCATACGGCAGCTTCGGCAGCTTCCAGCGTGACGCCTGGGGCGGGTTTGCCGGTGATATGGAACAATCCCTCGTCAATGCTGCCCGATATATAGGCGTCGATACTGTTGAATACCTGTTTCTCTTGTACCAGATGCTGCACCAGACGGCAGGAACGTCCGCTGCTCAGCAAGTCGCTTAGCATATCAAAAGCATAGTAGTCGGGATGGCGTCGTTCACAGATATGGAATGCCATAAAGAGCGCGTCTACAGGCACGTTCCGCTCTACTGTCAGTCGGCGTTCTTCCGTTTGCCGGGGTTCTGCCGGCAGTGAGCGGGGGGCTACGTTGCGGCGCGGGATAGGGCCGAACCACTTTTCAGCCAATGTCACTGTCTCTTCAAAAGTAATATGTCCCGTTACAGCCAGAATTGCGTTGTCCGGTGCATAATATTTAAAGAAAAAGGCTTTTACCTCTTCAAGGGTGGCATTGGCTATGTGGCTGATTTCTTTACCGATGGTAGGCCACTGGTACGGATGCACCTTATAGCTAGGGCGCGTAGCAGATGTGAGGCGTCTCCGTATGGCTGGTTCAGGTTCCGCTGTTTGAACTCTTCGATTACCACTTGCCGTTGCACTTCCAGACTGCGCGGGTTAAAGTCGAGGGATAACATACGGTCACTCTCCAGCCAGAATCCGGTTTCCACATTCTGACGAGGGAGGGTGATGTAATAATTGGTTATGTCATTATTTGTCCATGCGTTGTTTTCGCCTCCGGCATTTTGTACCGGAGTGTCATAGTCGGGCACATGGACGGAGCCTCCGAACATCAGGTGCTCAAACAGATGGGCGAATCCGGTATGATCAGGATCTTCATCGCGTGCGCCCACATCGTACAGTAGGTTCAATGCCACCATCTGAGTCGTATTGTCCTCATTGTGTATCACACGCAGCCCGTTGGACAAGGTGTATCGGTTAATGTTAATCATCTGAGTCGCAAATTACTGAATACTTGCCTTGAGAATCCGGATATTCTCTATAGGGCGGTCTGCGCGGTTCGTTTTTGCTATTTCAATATTGTCCACTACTTCCATACCTTCGGTTACTTCACCGAATACGGTATAAGAACCGTCCAAGTGGGGAGCGCCGCCTATGGTGCTGTATGCTTTGATCTGTTCGGGGGTGAAGCGGAATTTCTCTTCTTTGTCCGCCAGCTCACGGGCTTGGGCTTCCAAGGTGTCCTGTAATTCCAGTAATCCGGCATTGTCTCCCGCCTTGCGCATCTTGTATATTTCCTTCATGTGCTGGCGTGCCAGACTGTCGAATAGAGCCTCTTCACGCTGTTCGTTTATTTTGTTCTCCATGCCCAGCAATTGCGGTTCGGTGAACTTGCGTCCGGTAACAATATAGAACTGGCAACCCGATGAAGCCTTTTCGGGGTTCACATCATCACCCTGGCGTGCTGCCGCCAATACTCCTTTCTTGTGGAAGAATTTCGGATTGAACTCAGCGGGAATGGTGTAACCCACATCACCGCTGCCCAGCATGGCAGTATCCGATGCGTTTTTGCTGTCCGGATCGCAGCTTGGATCATGAATTGTTTGATAACCCGGTGGAACAATGTACTGTCATATACTCCTTCTTTTACCAGTTTGATAAAGTTATCACGATGTTTCGGCGTTTCATTATACAGGGCCACTGTGATATTTCCCATGGTGGTTTCCAGTTTTACCAAGGTACGCTTTTCATTTTCCATATGATGATTTGTTTGTCTTTTCGAGCCGGCGTTGCATGCAGTCAATGCAATGAAGGCTAGGCATATTAGTAAAATTTTGTTTGAAGTCATGAGCTATTTTTTATTTATCGGACAAAGATAGGAAATAAAATTGAGAGTAAGAGCGGAAAAGCGAAGAAAGGAAGGATAAAAAAAGGGAGAGAGCGGAGGAATACTTCAGACGCAGACGCGGCAGAAACAGGTCTTTTTTCCTCACAAACGTGCGTGTTCTTATAATTTGTAGAGAAGAAAAGTAAATGGGGCAGAGTGAGGGGAAGAGAAGCACCGGAAAGAGAAAAGACGAAAGAAAATAGATAAAAAGACCGGCGGCAAAACCGGAAGATGATAAGACTTGAAAAAAGAAAATTAAAAAAGTTTCTGAATAACATGGTTTGCATAAGTCTTGAAATTCGCATTGAATAGTAGTATGGCATCCATCGTTTCAGAGGGAAGTCTTTGATGAAGGATGCCGGATTTATATCATATTTGTAATATGCGCGCACGTGTGTGAGAAAAAGGAACTGCGTCTACGTTGGAAGTAGCTTCCGTCTTCTTGGAAATCTGTCGGCTTGTCCGTATTGTTCATATTATGGGAACAGACGGGAGAGCTGAAAGATTTAAATTTTGCGGGGGTAAGATTATAGATCTTTCCTAGTGGCAACAGGTAGTCCGTAAGTTCTTTTTTAATAAATTATGGGAAACAAAAGATAAAAGCTGCGTTCTTTCAACCATTATGCCGATAAAATTGTTTAAATTTGCAGGAATACTTGTACAGACACTCAATGAAGAAAAAACAGCTTCGTTGGACATTGTGGACGATAGCATCTCCGTTCATTCTGTTCATCATTTTATGTATATTGATTTATTTGCCACCTATTCAGAATTTTCTGGTGGACAAAGCTGCTGTATATGCCTCGGAAGCTACTGGTATGAATATCTCCGTGGGACGTATCTCTTTGTCTTTTCCGTTGAATCTGGTGGTGACCAATGTAGATGCTGCTTCCCCGCATAATGATACGTTGCTCAGTGTACGCCGCCTGCAAGTGAATGTGCAGTTGCTGCCACTGCTGAAAAAGCAGGTAGAAGTGGATGGCATATCCCTGCAAGGAGCCACAGTGAATTCTAATGACTTGATACATGGCATGAAATTGAACGGTACTTTGGGGGAATTGTTCATTTCCAGTCATGGAGTGGCACTGGACCCCGAAACTGCCATCGTTAACAAAGTCTTGTTGAAAGATACGGATTTATCTCTTTGCCTGAATGACACCGCTGCGGCCGATACGGCTGCAAGCGACACCACCTATTGGAAAATAATATTGCAGGATATTGATTTACAGAATGTATCCTTTGCGCTGGATATGCCTTTGGACAGCTTGTCATTGGCGGCTTCGCTGGATAATGCCATACTGCGCGACGCTGATAGACTTGCATAAATCGGCCTATTCGCTGCAAACGTTTCGGATAGAGAACGGACGTGTGCGTTACGATAACGGGAAGCCGCTGGCTGCCGACAGCCTGTCCTCCGGACTGGACCCCTCCCATATTGCACTGACGGATATCGGTGTGAAACTGGATTCCCTATACTACGGAGGTAGGAATATGAAAGCCATAATCAGCCAGTTTGTGCTGAAAGAGCGTTCGGGAGTGGAAATCGTTTCTGCCACAGGGCGGATGGTTTCCAATGACAAGGTGCTGCGTGTGCCTTCATTGAAACTGGAAACCCGGGATTCTTATCTGGAACTGAACGCTGCGATGGATTGGAATGCCTTGGATTTTAAGGATGAAGGCTTGGTGTCCGCACGGCTGATGGCTGATATAGGAAAGCCGGATGTGGTGAGATTCATGGGAAGTATGGATGAAAGTTTATCCGGCAGTATCCTTCCGAACCCTTGCGCATCCGTACAGGGATCGACGGTGATTTGAACAAGCTGAAACTGACTACGCTGACTGCCGAGCTGCCCGGTGCATTGGGATTGTTCGCCCGGGGGGAACTAACCCATCTGACAGACAGTCTGCTGCGCGGGGGGGATATCACTTTGGAAGCTGAAACCAAGGATTTGAAGTTTGTTTCCACGTTGGCTGAAGGAATAGAAATTCCATACGGAACGCGCTTGGAAGGCAAATTTACGATGGCGGGCACTAAAATGGGCACGGACCTGCTGCTGATGCAGCCCGAAGCCCAGGCGGTGGTTGCGGCCGATACTATTCCTATAACGGTTTATAATGACAGCATCTCCGTAGCGGATGATTTCAAGATGGAACGGGCAGCCCGTCTGTTTGCCAAATACGACTTGTCGCGTGACAGGTATGAGGCAGACTTGGCTGTCAATCATTTTGACCTGCACCAGTTTATGCCTGCCGATTCTTTGTACACCTTGTCCACCCGTCTGAAAGTGGAGGGGGAAGGTTTTGACTTTTTCTCTCCCCGTACTTATTTCAATGCGGAGGGCGGCATAGACCGTTTCCATTATGGCAGTTATCATCTGACAGGAATTTCATTGGCTGCCGGACTGGAGAAATCAAAGGTGCATGCTTCACTGGCAGTGAAAAACTGGACCATGGATATCAAGGCGCATTTGGATGGTATCTTGAAACCTCATGATGTTTCGGGCGACTTGAAAATGGATGTGGCTCATTTGGATTGGCAGGCGCTTCATCTGATGGATACCCGTTTTCAGACCTCCCAGCACCTGGGGGTCCGTTTCAGCAGTGACCTCAGAAAAAGGTATGTCGTAGAGGCCGAGATGACGAATGCCACGATTGTCACTGCCAAACGCACTTCCCATTCCAAGGACCTGTTTGCCGGATTCAGCACTTCCAGAGATTCCACTTTTGCTTATCTGCGTGCGGGGGATCTTGATTTGAGTCTGGAAGGAGCAGGGCACATGGAATACATTTCCGGCAGGGCGGATTTGCTGATGAAGAAACTGGCGGAACAATGGGAAAGCAAACATATTGAACAGGAGGAGCTTCGGGAATTTCTTCCGGGACTATGTCTGAAAATATCTTCCGGTCCCGATAATCCGATAGCCAATTATCTGTCAATGATGGGGTTGTCATACACTCGTCTGTTTATGGATGTGGATTCATCTCCGGCAGAGGGATTGAACGGGGAGGCTTATTTATATGGATTGCGTACAGACAGCCTGACTTTGGATACCATTTATCTGGATGTACAGCAGGACCTGAATGGCATAAATATGTTGAGCGGAGTGGTGAACGGACCAAACCGGGACAGGAGGCGTTTGATGTGACGCTGGAGGGAAATGTGGGAAACAACAGCGCCCAGTTGTTGGTTCAATACCTGAATGCCCGTAAAGAACAGGGAGTATATATGGGAGTGATGGCCGACCTGCGCCGCCACGGCATACGCATGAAGGTTTTTCCGGAGCATCCCACGTTGGTATACCGTCCTTTTACCGTGAATAAAAATAACTATATTTATCTGGCTGACAACGGGCGGATTCATGCAAATCTGGATTTGCATGACGAGCAGGGGACCGGACTCAGTTTCTATACCAATCGGGAAGATACCATAGCCAAACAGGATATGACGGTGGAGCTTTCACGCATCAATCTGAAAGAATTCCGGCGTATCCTTCCCTATATGCCTGATATGGAAGGATGGATCGGAGCAGAAGCGCATTATATAGATTCCGGTCCGTATATGATGGTGAGCAGTGATTTGCGTATAGATGAATTCAAATATGAAGGCAGTGCGTTGGGAAATTGGGAACTGGGTGGTGTGTATCTGCCCGGTGAGGCAAAGGATCATCATCTGGATGCCTATATACGCCATGATGGTGAGGAGATAGCTCATTTGGGAGGTATCTATCTGCCGCGGAGGAAGGAACGGGAAGCCTGAGCGCGGATATAGCCTTCGAACATTTTCCGCTGAATGTCGCCAATCCGTTTGTGCCCGACCGCATGGTGGAACTGGACGGGGATATTGATGGAACATTGTCCATGAAAGGTGATCCGGCCAAACCCTTGCTGAATGGGGAACTGGCATTGGATTCCGTGACTTCTTCATGCCGGAGATGTCTGCCATGTTCCGTTTTGATAATGAACCGGTGCAGGTGGTGAACAGTAAGATGATGTTCAAGGAGTTCGATATATTCACCAAAGGCAAGACTCCTTTTACCATTAACGGCGAGGTGGATTTCTCGGATTTGGAACGGACGGCAGTGAACCTTAAAATGCATGCCGAGAATTATGAGTTGCTGAATGCTCCCCGTACCAAGCGGGCTATGGTTTACGGCAAGATGTATGTGGATTTTAACGCAACGCTGCGCGGTCCTGTGGAGGAACTGGTGATGCGGGGGAACATGAACATCTTGGGGAAGACCAATGTGACCTATGTCCTGAAAGACTCTCCCTTGACGGTGAACGACCGTTTGGGGGATATGGTGACTTTTGTCAATTTTAACGACACAACCTCGGTGGAAGAGTCCTCTGTCCAGCAAATCTCTTTGGGAGGGATGGATGTGGCCATGACCATGCATATAGACCAGGCGGTGCAGGCACGTGTGGATCTGGTGCCGGACGGCTCCAACTATATGTTGCTGGAAGGAGGCGGAGACTTGTCATTCCAGTACACTCCTCAGGGGGATATGTTGCTGACCGGGCGTTATTCCTTGATGAGCGGGGAGATGAAATACCAGATTCCGATTATTCCGCTGAAGACTTTTAATATTCAAAATGGCAGTTATGTGGAGTGGACGGGAAATATCATGAATCCGCAACTGAACATTACCGCGGCCGAAAGGGTCCGTGCTTCGGTGGGCGAGGATGGAAAGACTTCGCGTATCGTCGGGTTTGATGTAGGGATCGCTTTGAGCCAGAGTCTGGAGAATCTGGGGCTGGCGTTTACCCTTTCGGCTCCCGAGGATGCGTCTGTGCAAGACCAGCTGAATGCCATGTCGGTGGAGGAACGGGGAAAACTGGCTGTCACCATGCTGGTGACGGAATGTATATGGCTGAAGGAAACTCTACGGAGGATTTAATGTGAATAATGCCTTGAACTCATTCCTGCAGAGCGAAATCTCGAATATTGCCGGAAAAGCACTTGATATCAATGTGGGCATGGAAACGGTGGATGATGCCGATAGCGGCGGGAAACGCACGGATTATAATTTCCAGTTCGCCAAACGTTTCTGGAATAACCGCTTCCGTATAGTGGTAGGCGGTAAAGTGTCTACCGGAAGTACGGTACAGCAGGATGAAACCTTTATTGATAATGTATCCATAGAATACCGCCTGGACAACAGCGGTACCCGGTATGTCAAGCTCTTCCACGACAAGAACTATGAGAGTGTGCTGGAAGGTGAGATCATAGAGACCGGTGTGGGTATTGTGCTTCGCAAGAAGATGAGTCACCTGGGCGAACTGTTTATTTTCAAGTCTAAGAAGAAAAAATGATTGTTGGAGATATGGAGAGAAAACATAACATAAACCTGCTTCTATTATCGGTATTGTTGCTGATGACAGCTGCCTGCTCTACTACCAGGAATTTGCCGGAAGACGAAACGCTATATGTCGGTGTGAAAAATATGGAGATTCTGAATGAAGACAAGACCCCTGCCGGTGTCCAGACCTTGGAAGAGGTGGAGGCTGCTTTGTCTTATCCTCCCAATAATGCCATTTTGGGAAGCAACTCCTTGCGTTTTCCCATTCCTTTCGGTTTGTGGATATACAATGATTTTGTGAAATACCAGGATAAAAAGGGGGTGGGGCATTGGATCTTCAACAAGCTGGGGGCTGCTCCGGTGTATTTGTCTACAGTGAACCCGGAAACCCGTGTGAAGGTGGCGACCAATCTGTTGCACGATTATGGCTTTTTCAATGGTGCTGTGACTTATTCTGTAGACTCGTTGAAGAATCCTCGGAAAGCCAAGTTAAGTTATAAGATTGATATGGCGAACCCTTATTATTCTGGACTCTGTCATGTATCTGAAATATCCTCCTCGCGCCGATAGTCTGATCAGGGCTGCTTATGACCAGAGGGTATTGCATAAAGGAGATAATTTCAGTGTGTTGAAACTGGAGGAGGAGCGCCAGCGGCTGAGTACCCTTTTCCGTAACAATGGTTATTATTATTTCCGTCCCGAATTCATTACTTTCCGTGCGGATACCTTGCGCAAACCGGGAATGGTCAGTTTGCAGGTTGTCCCGAAAGCCGGAGTGCCTGCCGATGCGAAAAAACCTTATTATATAGGGAATACCTCTGTTTATCTCACCGGATATAAAGGGGAGGAACCTACTGATTCCATCGTCTTTCCGGGAATGACTTTACACTATAGCGGTAAGAAACCCGGTATCCGTCTCGGAGTATTGGCTAAGCGCTTCTTTTACCAGAAAGGGCAGCTTTATTCTCAGGCCCGTCAGAATTTCACGCAGGAAGCCTTGGCGCGTTTGGGCATTTTCAAATTTGCCGAGTTCCGCTATGCCCCGCAAGATACATTGCCGGGGTGTGATACGCTGAATGTGCGGATGAATGCTACATTCGATTTGCCGTATGACGGAGAACTGGAATTCAATGTGACTACCAAAAGTACGGATCAGACTGGTCCCGGAGCGATTTTCAGCCTCTCGCGGAAGAATTTCATGCGTACAGCCGCCACGCTTTCTTTCCAGTTGAAAGGGTCATACGAATGGCAGACCAATTCTACGGCGGATGGGAACAGTTCTAAATTGAATTCATACGAGCTGGGAACTTCTTTCTCATTGGAGTATCCTCGCCTGGTGTTGCCGTGGATGAGTAAAAAAATGATGCGCTCACGATTTCCGCAGCATACCTCATTCAAGTTGTATGCCAGTCAGTTGAACCGTGCCCGCTTCTTTAAAATGCTTTCTTTTGGTGGAACGGTGTCATACGATTTCCAGCCTTCGCGGGTATGGAAACATACGGTGACTCCTTTCAGACTGGCATTTAATACGTTGCAGCATACTACTACACGTTTTGATACGATAGTGGACAAGAACCGGAGTTTGAAAATCAGTTTGGGAAATCAGTTTATCCCGGCTATGAGTTATACGTTTACGTATGATAACGCCCCGTTGAAGAAACGCAATAATTTATGGTGGGAAACTTCCTTTACTTCGGCAGGTAATCTGACTTCGTTGGTGTATGCTGCTTTTGGGAAGGGATTCAAGGAAACAGATAAGAAGTTATTAAACAGTCCTTATGCGCAATTCCTGAAAATGACATCCGAAGTGCGTTGTTTGTTTAAAGTCGGAGAGAAACAGCATATAGCCACTCGTTTGATGGGGGGAATTTTGTATGCATATGGGAACCAGACTGTAGCGCCTTACAGCGAGCAGTTCTATATTGGGGGAGCTAACAGTATCCGTGCGTTTACAGTGCGCTCTATCGGCCCCGGTTCTTATCGTCCCGAAGATAAACAGTATGGTTATCTGGATGAAACCGGAGATGTGAAGCTGGAAGCGAATGTGGAATACCGTTTCCCTATCCTGGGTGATTTGTACGGGGCAGCTTTTCTGGACGCGGGAAATGTGTGGCTGCTGCGTGAACAAAAGAATGAGGAAGGTGAGAATATACGTCCCGGCGGTTTGCTTACTCTTCGTAATTTTGCTAAAAGTATAGCTTTGGGTACTGGGGTGGGATTGCGTTATGACCTTACTTTCCTGGTGATCCGCCTGGATCTGGGTATTGCTCTTCATGATCCGTATGACACCGGCAAGAAAGGATATTATAATATTCCTAAGTTTAAGGATGGACTGGGATTGCACTTTGCTATCGGCTATCCTTTCTAGAAATAGGGCTTGATTTGCGTCAAAAGGAGGGAAATGATTGATTTATGCTCGAATTTGAATGGAATGTAGCTTTTTTCCTCCGTATTATTTTGTAGCTTTGTACCATCAAATATTCAATTTTAAATAAATAAACTATGAAACCAACTTTATTTTTATTGGCGGCTGGTATGGGCAGCCGTTACGGAGGATTGAAGCAATTGGATGGTCTGGGTCCTAACGGCGAAACTATTATGGATTATTCTATTTATGACGCTATCAACGCCGGCTTTGGAAAACTGGTCTTTGTTATCCGTAAAGATTTTGAACAAGATTTTCGTGAAAAGATTATTTCTAAATATGAAGGTCATATTCCTTGCGAACTGGTATTCCAGGCTTTAGACAATCTGCCGGAGGGTTTTACTTGTCCTGCGGAGCGTACAAAACCTTGGGGAACTAACCATGCTGTCATGATGGGAGCTGATGTGATACAGGAACCGTTTGCGGTGATCAATTGCGATGACTTCTATGGCCGTGACTCGTTCCAGGTAATGGGCAAGTTCCTTTCTGCACTGCCCGAAGGTGCTAAAAACACGTATGCTATGGTGGGCTTCCGTGTAGGAAATACATTGAGCGAGAGTGGAACGGTATCCCGCGGCATCTGTGGAACCAATGCGGATCATTTGTTGACTTCCGTGGTAGAACGTACCAAAATTCAGCGCATAGACGGAGAAGTGAAGTATATTGACGACAATGGCGAATGGACAGCTACCCCTGACACAACTCCGGTGAGCATGAACTTCTGGGGCTTTACTCCTGATTACTTTGCTTACAGCAAGGAATTCTTTAAAGCATTCTTGAGCGATCCTAAAAATATGGAAAACTTGAAGAGCGAATTCTTTATTCCGCTGATGGTGGACAAGCTGATTAGTGACGGTACTGCTACCGTTGAGGTATTGGATACTACCAGCAAATGGTTTGGAGTAACTTATCCTGAAGACCGTCAGAGTGTGGTTGACAAGATACAGGCATTGGTGGATGCCGGTGAATATCCTGCAAAATTATTTTAAGATGAGAGGTAGTGTAGTCACACTTATATAATTTACTTTCGGGGGCTGTCCGTTTTTTTTGGACAACCCCCGTTGGATTACTATTTTTTATTTTCTGTTTTCATTATTGCATCTTGTATTCGCTGGGAGATAACCCGGTATGGTGCTTGAAGTATTTGCCAAAAAGGAAGGTTCGGGAAGTTCATAAAATAAGCTACTTCCTGAATAGACATGACGGAGTATTTCAACAGCGCTTTGGCTTCCAGTATTACATATTCGTCAATCCACTCTCCGGCAGTTTTTCCGCTCACTTTCTTTACTACGGTGGAGAAATGTTTGGGACTCAGGAATAATGCTCCGCATAAAAATCTACGCGTCTTTCTTTACGGTGATGTTCGGTCAGCAAGTTGATGAACTGGTTGAACAATACCTCTTCCCTTTTCAGTGATTTCGGATTCTCGGAAAGGAATTCCGGTTGTTTTCTATGAAGGATGGAACCTATCTTATATAAATAGGCCCCCATTAGTCTGCGTACGATTTCTGTCCTGAAGTTATCGTTCCGGCTTACGGTTTCTTCTATCAGTCATAGAATGATTTCAGTTCCTGTACCTCTTCTTCCATCAAATGAAATTTGGGATTCTCTTTCAATGAGATGAAAAATGGCATGAAACTGTTCAGGTTGATATACATCTCTTTTAAGAAATCAGATGATATTAAAAACATTTGTGACAAATGAATGCCCGGTGATAACATGGACTGTAGAATATCGCCGGGAGCGCAAATAATCAGATCGTTTTTCTCAATGTCGTATTCCCGTAAATTGATATTGACTTTGGCAGAGCCTTTTTCACGGATAGAGATAATGATTCCATCCAGCCGTAATGGGTATTTAAAGATGGGGTTCATATTCTCGGGGATGTAATGTTCGCTTCTATCCATTACAAAATCATTGTTAATCCCTTTTAAACAGGGATTCATCTGTCGGATACGGGCTATGGATATATTTCCTATTTCATGTTCCATATTTCTTAATTTTGCCCCAAATGTATAAATCAAAAATCAATAATCCATTCTTTTTTTCTCATAATATTATTTTTTAAATGAAATTGACGGATGTGAATACAGAAGAGCTTGATGGCAGAAAATCTTAATTCTAATTTAAAAGGGTGAGGTTGGCAAACTGTTTGTACATAATAACATGTATATTTAACAACAAAATTATAAAGAACAAAACTATGTCAATGTATTGGATCTTATTTATTGGAATCGCGGTAATCAGCTATATTGTACAGAATAGTCTGCAAAGCAAGTTTAAGAAATACTCGAAGATGCCTTTGGCCAGCGGTATGACAGGAAAGGATGTGGCTGAAAAAATGTTGCATGATAACGGTATCTATGACGTGCGTGTAACCAGCACTCCGGGTATGCTGACCGATCATTATAATCCGGCAAACAAAACGGTGAACCTTAGTGAAGGGGTATATGGAAGCAACAGTGTGGCTGCTGCGGCAGTTGCCGCTCATGAATGCGGACACGCCGTGCAACATGCGCGTGCATACGCTCCGCTAAAGATGCGCTCGGCTTTGGTGCCTGTGGTGCAGTTCTCATCTTCTATTATGACTTGGGTGTTACTGGCAGGTATTTTGATGGTGAATACTTTCCCGCAGTTATTGTTGGCAGGAATTTGTCTTTTTGCCATGACCACTCTTTTCAGCTTTATTACGTTGCCTGTTGAGATCAATGCCAGCAGCGTGCGTTGGTATGGTTGAGCAAGGCCGGAATTACAAATTCATATAACCATCATGCGGCAGAGGATGCGCTGCGTTCAGCTGCTTATACGTATGTGGTTGCGGCACTTAGTTCGTTGGCTACACTGATTTACTATATAATGATTTATATGGGACGTCGTGACTAAGACCTTATAAGGGAAATATATTTTTATTATAGAAGGCTGCCTGCGGGCAGCCTTTTCTAGTTATATTTTGATTAGTTTCGAGATAATTTTTGTTTTAATCTCTTTTTCTTTTCGTTTTAATTTGTATTTTTGCCCTGTCAGCAAAATGAGATAATACCTATGAAAAAAAACATTTGGGAGCCATCAAATACTTGGTCATTTAGAATAATTTGATGATGAGAAACACAATAAAGTTAAAATATATATGGTGTACTTTGTTTTTACTTCTTCATTGGGGTTTTGTCAAAGCACAGCCTATTTGTGTTGCACGCCAATATACAGTGAGAGACGGATTGATTCAAAGTAATCCGGCGCAGATTCTTCAAAGTCATAATGGTTTTATATGGGTCAGTACTTGGAATGGGGTAAGCCGGTTTGATGGACGCGATTTCGAAACTTTTCAGTTTGATTCTCTTTTGAACCAGCACATGCAGCGGCTGGAGAATACGGCCGACGGCAATTTATGGATGATTGCATACGATCGTCATAGCCTGTATTTATATGATATTCGTGAAAATAAGCTGATCAATGTTCTGAAACAGTATGAACAACATTTTAATACTCCGTTGCAAATAGAAAATTTGTATCCTTTATCCAAAGGGATTACTTGGGTTACTTTAAATAATGGAGGATGTTTCAGAATTTCAGATAAAGAGTGTACTGTTTCTTCAGGGATTCAGTATATTACAGCTATTGATGATGTGGAACTGGGGAAAGTCAGTAGGGTCTTTGAAGATAAACAGGGAGAGGAATGGGTATTTAGTGACAAGGGAGTTAGCATATTTGGCAAGCGGACCATTAGTTCATATCCCTTTTCTATGTTCGAAACAATGGATAATCTTGTTTTTCTTGCATCACAGAATGGCAGGCTAGCCTATTATGATGTAAATACCATGCAATTCAACATCGTTCCTTTTCAAGAGAAGATTCAGCATATAAACGGAATTAAAGTGTTGAAAGATAATCAGCTGGCTGTTTTGTCTGATAAAGGTTTGTACCTATGCCGTTTCCCTGAACTGGCGATGGAGAAATATGATTTCTCTCTTCCGGGGCGTGACGATGCGGCTGTGAGAAAAGTCTATCAGGATTCTAAAGGATTTCTATGGATATTTACCGGATTGCCGGGAATTATCCGGCTTGATCCGGAAACCGGAGTGAAACAATATTTGAATACTCCTTCCGGATACATGGCTTCTTCTCCGGAAAATGAACTCTTTATTTATGAAGATCCTAACGGAGTGGTTTGGACTATTCCTTATAAAGGTATATTCAGTTATTATGACGAAAAGAGCCGGGAGCTAAAAGTCTATTTTACACCGGGAAGGAATCATATACCTTATTCTCCTATTATTAAAACAACTTATGTTGACAAACAAAATAATTTGTGGATCAAATCCCAGCGCTCATTTATAAAAATGTTCTTTCCGCCCAGTCCCTATACTTATAGGGAGTTGGACAATTATTTTGATACAAAATCATTTCTGTTTGATAGCGACGAACATTTATGGATTGCAACAAAGAAAGGGATTATACGTATTATGGATTCACAGAAAAACTTGTTGGGTTATTTGTCGCCTGATGGGGAACTGGCTCAAACGGAAACAGTTTTTGCAGAAGGTGGAATCTATGTCATGCTGAAGGATCAGGCGCAGACAATATGGCTTGGCAGTAAGGAAAACGGATTGTTCAGACTTGTTCCTCGGAATCGTCCTTATCATTATGAGGTATATCATTATATGAATAATCCGTCGGATCCTTATTCCATCAGTGACAATAAAATATCATGCATTGATGAGGATCATAACGGACGTATTTGGATTGGTACTTACGGTGGCGGATTGAATTTGGTTGAGGAAAAGGAAGATGGGGCGATACGTTTTATTCATGCGGAGAATAAATTGTCCGGTTTTCCTATTAATCGTACCAACAGTATTCGTTGTATGGTGGAGGGACCCGGTCATACTATGCTGGTGGGTACTATAGAAGGTTTGATTACTTTTTCTTCTGATTTTTCGGATTACGAATATTCGTTTTTATCTTAACCTTCCTCGTCCGCAGGCGACTGACGGATTGTGTAGTGCTGATGTGATGTCTGTTTTACGAACGACGGATGAAACTATCTATTGTTATTGTTATGGAGGTGGCCTTTGTAAGTTGGTTTCGTCAAATTTATTATCTGATGAACTTCGGTTCCGGTCGTTCGGCAAAGAGACATCTCCGTTGGCTAGAGCCTTGATTGAAGATAAAAATCATAATATATGGATCGGCTCGGAAACGGATATCACTCTGTTTGATGTGCACGATCAGACTTTTGAGTCTTTTGGAGAAACTTTTTTCAATCGTTCTTTTAATTATAGTGAATGTCTTCCGGTTGCAGACAGGCAAGGGGATATCTTAATGGGTACAGAAGGCGGTATGCTTGTCTTTTCTCCGGATAGTATCGTTAAGCAGACTTATGAAGCTCCTATTGTAGTGACAGGTATAAAATATTCGGAGGATAATTTATCTCATGTATTGAGTGATGCGGATTATTTAGAGATTCCTACCCGGCGGAGGAATTTTACCATCTCATTTGCTGCGTTGGATTATACTAATTCCTTGGATATCGAGTATGCTTATAAGTTGGATGATAATCAATGGTATTATATAGGTAAGAAGAACTCGGTTAGTTTTGTAAGTCTTCCGGCAGGAAAATATCAATTTCAGATAAAGGCGACCAATGGGGATGGTATTTGGATGAACACTGTGAAAACGGTTACTTTACAGGTATTACCCACCTTTTGGGAAACCGGTTGGGCTAAGGCTTTTTATCTAGTTGTTGTCTTGGTGATATCTTTAGCTATCGGATATGTTTTTTTCTATATTTACTATTTGAAGCATAAGGTAAATATGGAACAAAGATTGGCGGAAATAAAAGTACGTTCTTTTATTGATATCTCACATGAACTACGTACTCCTTTAACCCTTATATCCGGTCCGGTATCCGAAGTGTTGTCCCAGGAGCCTTTGACTTCCCGGACCCGGCATCATCTTCAATTGGTTCAGAAAAATATCAATCGTATGTTATTGCTCATTAATCAAGTATTGGATTTCAGAAAGATACAGAATAAAAAAATGGGCTTGACTATTGAATACCGGGATATCATTATCATGCTTCATAATATAATGGATAATTTCCGGTTGTTGGCAACAGAAAAAAATATAAATTTTTCTCTTCAGACAACGTTGCCTTCTGTTTTTTTGTGGATAGATAGTGATAAGTTCGAGAAAATTATCTTTAACTTGCTTTCCAATGCCTTTAAGTATACACCGGATAACAAGTCGATTACCTTGATTGTGATGGAAAGCGGACAGTTTGTTTCGATTGCCGTAAAAGATGAAGGTATTGGCATCTCTAAAGATAAAGTGTCATCCATATTTGAACGTTTCACTACAGTGTCCAAGGAAAATGACATGCAGCCTTCATCGGGTATAGGGCTTTCGCTGGTGAATGAGTTGGTTAAAATGCTGCATGGGGAAATTCAGGTCGAAAGTGAAGTAAAGAAAGGAAGTGTATTCAAACTGGTTTTGCATAAAGGAAAAGAAATATATGCTCAGGATAAAAATGTTGAATATATATTGAACGACACTTCGGAAGAACAGGAAACGGTCTTGGCGGAACCGGAACAAAATGATAAAATATCTTTGCCGGACATGCTCCGGCAACAAAAGAAACTTTAGTAAAAGTGATGGTAGTGGAGGATAATGCGGAGTTGCGTCAATTTATATGTGAAATATTGTCGGGCACTTACCGTGTTGTTGGAGTTGCCGACGGGGTGATGGCATTGGAAAAGATAGAAGAGGAAATTCCGGATTTTATTATTACGGATATTATGATGCCGCGTATGGATGGTATTGAATTGATAAGGCACATCAAGGAGAATGTCAATACCTGTGATATCCCTCTTATTATCCTTTCTGCAAAATCGTCTGTTGAGGATCGTATTCAATGTTTACAATTAGGGATTGATGATTATATACCTAAACCTTTCAGCAGCGATTATTTAAAATCGAGAATTGAGAACTTGATCAGGCAAAGAAAAGTGCTTCAGTCGGCTTTTTTGTCAAAGTATGGTGCTCAACCGAAGAAAGAACCTTTAGAAGCCGTCGCTTATCCTGTGTCGCAAATTGTTCCTTTGGACGAGTTGTTTATGCAGAAGCTGGTAGGATTTATGGAAGAGAATTACAGTAATCCGGGGCTGCGGGTGAATGATCTGGCAGAGTTCATGAATATGAGCCGCTCTGTATTCAATCGGAAAGTGAATGGTATCATGGGGATTTCTCCGATAGAATATATAAAGAATTATAGGTTGAATAAAGCGAAAAGTTTTATACAAAGTGGTATGTCTTTCTCTGAGGTCGCTTTTGCCGTCGGCTTCTCTGATCCCGGTTACTTTGGCAAGGCGTTTAAAAAAGCATTTAATCAGACTTTGACTGAGTATAAAAATAATAACTAAGTTCCGTTTTGTGCTGTTTATGAAGGTAAATAGCAAGAAAATACCTTATTGACGTAAGATTTACCTTTGGCTCTCAAGGGTAAAATCTATCTTTGTGCTCATTGACACAGTATGAAAATGTTCCGGAAAACTTTTATGAGTATAATTTTTAAAACATGATAGGATGAGTACAAAATTTTATGTAATAGCTGTTTGGACGCTGTTAAGTTTTGTGGTAAAAGTAAATGCACAAGACAAAGTGGAATGTTGGGACCGGTTTGAGTTGAGTTTTAAACAGGTGACCAAAGGGAATCCTTTTGATACACGTCTTTCCGCTACTTTCGTTTGTGGAAAGGAAAAGAAAACGGTGGAAGGGTTTTATGATGGTGAGAATACTTATAGGATACGGTTTATGCCTGCTGTCGCCGGGGAATGGAGGTATGTTACATCTTCCAGTATAGGGGCTATGAATGGTCGGAAAGGTACATTCACAGTGATACCTGCCGGAAAAGATAATCATGGCATGGTATTGGTGGACGGAGAACATAATTTTAAATATGCGGACGGTACCCGTTATTATCCGATGGGTACGACGGCCTATGCATGGACACATATGAAGGAAACGACTCAGGAGGCTACTTTGAAATCGTTTGGTGAAGCCGGTTTTAATAAGGTAAGGATGTGTGTGTTTCCTAAAAACTATTCTTTAGTGAAAGACGAGCCTGCGCTTTATCCTTTTGAAATAAGGAAGACGATAAAAGATAAGGAAGGAAATGAAAGGAAAGAATGGGACTTTGACAGATTTGACCCGGCTTTTTTTCAGCATTTGGAGAAACGGATAGACCAACTGAACCGTTTGGGGATTGAGGCGGATTTGATCCTTTTCCATCCTTATGATAAGGGAAGATGGGGCTTTGATGCTATGTCGAATGAGGTGAATGTACGTTATATTAAATATATTACTGCTCGTTTGGCTTCTTTTAGAAATGTATGGTGGTCTATGGCAAACGAGTGGGATTATGTAAAAGCGAAAACTGTGGATGATTGGAAGCTGTTGACGAAAACTGTGGTTGAGAATGATCCTTATCGCCATTTATGTTCTATTCATGGAGCGACGGCTACTTATTTTGATTATTGGATGCCTGAATTTACCCATGTCAGCATACAGGATGAGGCACCGGTACTGAGTTCTACCGCTTCTGCTACTTTAAGAAAAATTTATCGCAAACCGGTTATATGTGATGAGGTTGGGTATGAAGGGAATCTACCTTATCGTTGGGGAAGGTTAAGTCCGCAGCAGATGACTTGCTTTATTTTGAATGGTTTGTTGGGTGGAATTTATGTCACTCACGGTGAATGTTATCAGCAGGGGAACGAACCTATCTTTTGGGCGCAAGGGGGATCTTTAAAAGGTGAAAGCTGGAAACGTGTGAAATTTTTAAGAACGATTATTGAAGCTGCTCCCCATCCGTTGGAGATGGCAGATATCAGTCGTGACTTGGTTACTTCTACTGCTGGACCAGATTATTATCTGGTCAATATGGGAAAAGATGTGAAAGGTTTCTGGACTTTTAATCTGCCGGTAAAAAATGCGGATTATAACAAATTGCAAAAGAATAAACGGTTTAAAGTGGAGATTATTGATGTGTGGGCCATGACTGTCACGGAATATCCTGTGATATTTGAAACAACGGAGGAATTGGATTATCGTGTTTTTGATATACATCATCGGGGAGTAAGAATTCCGGATGCTCCTTATATTGTTCTTAGAATAACAGAAGTGAAATGATGGGATAAGCCTTCTGACGGGAGATGATTGATTTTTTTTTTATCATAAAAAAGGCTAATAGTTTTCGATTCTTTTTGTTTTAGCTTAAATTTGCGGTATAATTAACTCCCTAGATACACTAAAATGTTAAATACAGTAGAAGAAGGATTGGAAGATATTCGCCAAGGCAAAGTATTGATCGTTGTTGATGACGAAGATCGTGAAAACGAAGGCGATTTTATCGTTTCAGGAGAAAAGATTACTCCTGAAATTGTAAATTTTATGATTACTCATGCAGAGGGTTGTTATGTGCCCCTCTGCCACATTCACGTTGTGAAGAACTTTGTCTGGTTCCGATGGCAGAAGAAAACACTTCATTGCTAGGTACACCGTTTACTATGTCGGTAGATTTAAGAGGGTATGGCTGTACTACGGGAGTTTCTGCTTTCGACCGTTCGTCAACAATAAAAGCTTTGGTGGCAGGAAATCTGAATCCTTCCGAGTTTGCTCGTCCCGGGCACGTTTTCCCTCTATATGGTGCGGAAAATGGGGTCTTGGAGCGTAATGGACATACCGAAGCCACACTGGATATGACAAGAATGGCAGGTTTGAAACCCGGAGGAGCTCTTGTTGAAATTTTGAATGAAGATGGTACAATGGCGCGTCTTCCCCAACTAGGTGAGATTGCAGCAAAATTCGGTTTGAAAATTGTTTCCATTAAGGATATTCAGGAATTATCGTAAAAAACATAACCTCTAAATCTAATAAATATGGCACTCAATCAAAGAAGAGTAAAGATATTGCATCTGATTCGTGAAGACGGGCATGCAAAAGTTCAGGACCTTAGTAAAATTTTCAATGTGACGGATGTAACGATCCGTCAGGATTTGGAAGCCTTGGAACAAATGGGGTATATCCAAAGAGAGCATGGAGGTGCGTTTCTGAAAGGAGTAGGGTCGTTTGCCAAGACCGGGCAATTGTTCAATCAGACTCATTTGGAGGAAAAGAAAGAAATTGCTCAGAAAGCTATTCAGTTTATTCAGGAGGGGGACAGTATAATTCTTGATTCCGGTTCTACAACTACAGAGATCGCAAAGCTTTTAATGAATTATAAGGACCTGACAGTCATTACCAATGCTTTGAATATAGCTTTGATTTTAGGTGAGAATCATGGTATTAATCTGATTGTTACCGGAGGTGAATTCAAGGCTCCTACACTTTCTTTGACAGGAAAAATGGCGGCCGATTCATTTAAAGATATACGCGCTAATAAATTGTTTCTGGCTACGGCCGGTATTTCTTCGGATATGAAGCTGACTTATCCTAGTCTAAGTGATTTGGTCGTGAAATCTGCTATGATAGAGTCTGCCAGTAAAGTGTATCTGGTGGCTGATTGTTCAAAAATAGGTGTCAGTGCTTTTGCTAGTTTAGGCTCGGTTTCATTAGCAAATGCTATTATTACAGATAGTACTATAACCGAAGAGGATTTTGAAAGATTAAAAGAATTAGAGGTCGAAGTTATCTGATTCTTACTGAAACAAAGGTAATATGGGTGATTGAGAATGTTGGAAAATACATTCTTGATCACCTTTTTTATCAACTTTGATTTTACTTCCTTATTTCTCCTTATTGTTTGCTTCTTTTTTTATAACAGTTCTGTTGGGTACAAAATAGACAATCGGAGAGTCTTGTTTATATAGAGATATAACTTTGTTAGCAGAATAAATTAATTGTCCTGATTTATAGATTATTTAGGCGTTTATTGTTAATATAATCAAATTTATTTTCATTTTATTTCGTTTTGTATTGAATATTTCCAGTTAAATTCCGTTATTTGCGAAAGTATAAGAAAGTAAATGATAATAATATGCAAGTTGAAACGTTAGAATTACAATCGGAAAAGAATCGGAAACGATTGGTTGAGATTGTGTATAAAGCAAAAGCAGGACACATTGGAGGTGATCTGTCGTGTCTTAACGTGCTTACAGCACTTTATTTTGATATAATGCGTGTTTGGCCGGATAAACCAAAGGAAACGAAAAGAGATCGTTTTGTAATGAGTAAGGGACACTGTGTGGAGGCTTTATATGTTACTCTTGAGGCAAAAGGCTTTATTTCTCATGAGATAACCGATACTTTAGGTGAGTTCGGGTCTATTTTGTCCGGTCATCCTACTATAGAGGTACCGGGTATTGAAGTAAATACGGGAGCTTTAGGGCATGGCTTGTCTGTAGGCGTTGGAATGGCGATTGCTGCCAAAATGGATAAAGCTGATTATAAAACGTATGTATTGATGGGAGATGGTGAGCAAGGGGAAGGTTCTATATATGAAGCTGCTATGGCAGGAAACCAGTATAAATTGGATAATCTGGTAGCCATTATTGACCGTAATCGTTTGCAGATCAGCGGTACAACCGAGGAGGTCATGTCATTGGAGAGTATGCGCGACCGCTGGACTGCCTTCGGTTGGGATGTATTGGAAATGAACGGAGATGAGATGGAAGATATCATCCGGACTTTCCGTTCTATTGATTATACGAATAAAAAGCCTCAATTTGCTTATCTCCCATACTACAAAAGGAAAAGGAGTGTCTTATATGGAAGGCATTGCAAAATGGCATCATGGCGTGCCTACAGCCGAACAATATGAAGAGGCTGTTCGCGAGGTATCCGAAAGAATTGAAAAACTAGAAAAAGAAAACAATGGCAAATAATATGATAGCGTGCAGAAAGAGCTTTACAGATACGTTGCTGGAGTTGGCGCGTCAGGATAAAGATATTGTGGCGGTTACAACAGACGCCAGAGGATCTGTTACTTTGGGGGATTTTGCAAAAGAATTACCTGCACAGTTTGTAGAATGTGGAATAGCCGAACAGGATGCGGTAGGAATTTCAGCAGGTTTGTCACATAGCGGAAAAAAAGTGTTTGTATGTGGCCCGGCTTGCTTCTATGTGGCCCGTAGCTTGGAACAGGTGAAAGTTGATTTGGCTTACAGTCAGAATAATGTGAAGATATTGGGAGTGAGTGGTGGTGTCGCAT
>ENA-OQCN01000228-OQCN01000228.1-human-gut-metagenome-genome-assembly--contig:-NODE-228-length-29406-cov-3.070084_pt1 | contig 29406 bp, 39 predicted proteins | sample MGYA00242497_ERZ504576 | MGnify/ENA primary metagenome ERZ504576 (study PRJEB26092, sample SAMD00036296) | human gut metagenome | host: Homo sapiens | study: EMG produced TPA metagenomics assembly of...
ATCGGATGAACCGGAGCATTCAGGCTGAAGGCTCATTTGGAGACATAAACAGGACATGCAGTTCAGAAGATACCTAAGCAAAGGGACTGCGAATGTACTCGCTGAAGTACTCTTTTAGCAATTGCAAGAAACATAAATAAACTTCATAATAAGATTCAGAACGGGAAGACAGGAACACATTTATTTCCTTTAAAAAGTGCCTGAATTTAGAAATATCAAAATAAAAATTTTTTAAAAACCTATATAGGTTTATTAAAGTACGCCAATTTTTGGAACATCCCATTCATTTTAATAAATAGTAACTTAAAAATCGTATTTTTATAGGAAAAAGAGGCTGGTACCCTAACGATTTTCAATCGTTAAAGCGACAGCCCCTTTTCACAACAAAAAAAGGTCATTTCACAACAACTGTGGCAGATATAATCTGTTCGTCCGATATAATAAATATATTTATCAGACAAAAAGGAAGTGGCAAAATGCAAATAGCTATCTGTGATGATGAAGTATCTATGGTTCAGATACTGGAAGAAAAGATAAAAAAGTTATTGCCGGATGCGGTTATAGATAAATATTTATCGGGTGATGAACTGATCGCAAGTGGCAGTAAGCCGGATATTCTTTTTCTGGATATTCAGATGCCGGGAATGGATGGGATGGAAACGGCAAAGATGCTTCGTCAGGACAATGAGGATATGATACTCATTTTTGTGACAGCAGCAGAGGAGTATGTTTTTCAGGCATTTGATGTCGGAGCATTTCATTATCTGGTTAAGCCATTTTCCGATGAGAAATTTAAAGAGGTTGTGACAAAGGCAGTCCATAACATAAAAAGGAGTTCCAGACTTGAAAAAGACGAAAAGTATATCATGGTACAGACCGCCGGAAGTCATATAAAAATTTTCCTGCGTGATATTGTGTATGCCGAGGTGTATAACCGGAAAGTTATTATCCATACACGAAGTACGGATATTGAATACTATGGTAAATTACAGGAATTAAGTGATATGGCAGGAGCAGATTTTTTCCGGACACACAGAGCCTATCTTGTACATTTTAAATATGTAGAAAAATATGATGCAACTTGTGTAACTATGAAAAATGGAACTGCATTGGTTGCAAAACAGAATTATCCGGAGTTTGTGAAGCAATATCTGAAGTATAACCAGAGGAAAGGAAATGAAGTCAGATGAGTTTAGTGGAAAGATGTTGGATGATCACATCGAAGTTTTCTGTTATTGCAATTTTGATTATTACAGGAATCTGTTTTGGTGTTTTTGTATATCCATATATGAAAAAGAAAAGGGAAGCTGCTCTGGTCAGTATTGTTTATATTGGTATTATGTCTGTGCTGTATCTGATACCGCAGCAGATTGGCAATTTTTCTGCATATATGCTGGGAGTTGTGGCTGCATTTCTTGTGATGTATATACAGGACAGAAGAAACATCTATCAGAAAATATTTCTTGCAGTGACATTCTTTTCTATCCGTTGGCTTGCGGTTGCAATGGCAGGCAGACTGGATGATTTTATCACAAAAGCTCTGGTTTTTGGGAATACGATTGCAGGAAGACAATGGCTGCAATATGGACTTTATGCTGGAACGAGAATTCTGGATATTGTGCTTTGTATCGTTTTCCTTGCAGTTGCAATCGGTCTGATCAATAAAGCATATGTATACAAAAATGATGAAATGAACGTTAAAGAGCTGGTAATGCTTATCATTCCTTCTCTTGTGGGAGTTACAGGATATGGCATTCTGCAATATTATCTGAATATTTATGAAAAAGATACAGGAAAGAGCCTGACAGATACCTATGGATTTATGGAGCTTTAAGCTTTGTGCATTATTTTATTTCTATCATAGCAATTCTTGTTATGACTACGATGTTTCAAAACTGGAAGGTGGCACAGGAAGAACAGACAGGGCAGGAGCTGGTATTAAATCAGGTCAGTAATATGAAAAAAGCATATCGGGGGAAGTGGAAAAGCTGTATCAGGATATCCGCAGCCTGCGTCATGACATGGGGAATCATATACAGATGCTGGAACATCTTGTGGCAGAGAATCATATGGATGATGCAGCAGAATATATGGAGCATTTGAAAAAGGAGTGGAATGAAATATCTCCTGAGATAAAACGGGGAGTCCTGTCATTGATGTGATTCTGATGGAAAAGTTAAGAGAAGCAAAGGAAAAGCAGATTCGTTTTATATCAGATTTTCATTATCCGGGGGATACGAAATTAAATGCATTTGATTTAAGCGTGATCTTAAACAATGCACTGGATAATTGCATGGAAAATGTAAGTGGAGAAAATCCTTATATCAGTATCTCTTCTTTTCGGAAAAACAGTATTTTTATGATAACCATAAAGAACAGATATGAGGGAGTATTAACATATAAGGACTGTGACTTGCCGGAGACAACAAAATCCGGGAAGGAGCATGGAATTGGACTGCATAATATCCGGAGGGTTGCAAGGATGTATATGGGAGATATATCTTTAGAACAGGAGAATCAGGAAGTGGTTCTAAGTATTATGTTACAGGTAGAATAAGGACAAAAAGCACCTCCTCAATAGTTTTTTGAAATTCCCGTGTGAGGGGGAAAGTTGATTACAAACAGAATAAATTACAGCAGTGAAAGTGACGATACAAATGCAGGAAGAGCAGAAATGTTCTTCCTGTTTTTTAACAGAACTTCAGCAGCTGGCGGGGAAAGGAGACAGTATGGCAAAGTTCTTAAATTATGAGGACCGGCTGGAGATAGAAAGCGGACTAAAGGAGCACATGACTTTCACAGAGCTTGGAGAGAAACTGGGAAGGGACAGGACTACCATCACAAAGGAGATCAGGAACTATTCCATCGAACAGGACACCGGTTATGGAAGTTACCCGCATAATACCTGCAAGTACAGAAAAGCATGTAAGAGGAAAAAAGTATGTGGGACAAATGACTGCAGGCATCCACTGGTAGCTGTCTGTAAACAGTGTGAACTCATATGCAACCGTTACTGCGAGCATTATGAAGAAGAAATATGTACCCATCGCTTTAAACCGCCATATGTATGCAACGGATGCAGTGAAGTAAAGAAGTGTACGCTGACAAAAACTGTTTACGATGCTCTGGGAGCCCAGAGGCGGGCAACGGATAAGATATCGGAATCCCGAAGCGGGATCCTTGCTACGGAAGGGGAAATCGCCAGACTCAATGAAATCCTGGTGCCGTTGGTAAAACAGGGGCAGTCTATCCATCAGATCTACCTGACACATAAGGATGAACTGATGTGCAGTGAAAAGACCCTCTACAACTACGTGGATGGATGCCTGTTTGATATCAGGAACATAGACCTGCCAAGAAAGGTAAAGTACCGTCCGAGATATAAAAAACCGGAGCTGAAAGTAGACCGTGGATGCCGTGTGGGAAGGAATTATCATGATTACGAAGTATATATGGAACAGCATCCGGACACAGCAGTGGTGCAGATGGATTCCGTGATCGGCAGCAAGGGAGGGAAAGTCCTGCTGACGATATATTTTGTAAATGTGTCACTGATGCTGGGGTTCCTGCGGGAAGCGAACACCTCAAAGTCAGTGATAGATATTTATGATGAACTGTACCACCGGCTGGGAGGGCAGGATTTTAGGAAGCTGTTTCCGGTCATCCTGACGGATAACGGAAGTGAGTTTTCCAATCCCAAGTGTATAGAGAACGGACCGGATGGAAAAGGATTTCAAAGGACGAGGATCTATTACTGCAATCCAAGTGCGCCGTACCAGAAAGCAGAGATCGAGGTGGGACATGAATTTATACGCAGGATCCTGCCGAAAGGAAGAAGCTTTGATGAACTGACGCAGGCAGACGTAGAGCTGATGATGAACCATATCAATTCCTACCGGAGAAAGAAACTGAACGGAAAAAGTCCGTATGAAGCGTTCAGCTTTTATTATGGAGAAGACCTGGCGGAGAGGCTTAGATGCCACGAGGTTGCAGCCAAAGACATCAACCTCACCGCAAGACTTCTCAAAAAGTAACCAGAAGACAGAATAAAGCACAGACCGCCGGCTGAAATAGGAACAGCAGAAGACGTGAATTATGGCTTGCAAAATTTGTAAGCCAAAACTGACGTCCGGTTTTTGTGCAAAAAAATACTCTGCCATAAGGTGATTATATCATAAAAGCAAGGGAAAAAACGGGAAAGTCATTACAAAAGTGGAAAGTCGGGTACAAAATTTGCAGGTCGCTTTCAAAATGTGAAACTCGTTTACAAAACGTGAATCTCGGATGACTATTGAACCGATTTTCGACAGTTTTTTACAAAAAAATACCGTTTATGATGAAAAATTACTGATAATGACGAACTAGTTGTTTTTAAAACCTGAATTTGTCATAATGGGTTAAAAATTAACATCTAAATTTGGAAGATGAATCAAAAGAAAGAGATTAGTATCGTGCTGGAGAGGATATCTGCTTATTTATCAACATTATTATTGCAGGAAAAGATTATCACTGCAGATGAGAAAGACACTTATAAATATGGGTTTGAAATAACAATTGCAAACATGATAAACGGATTGATAGTGCTCTCCGTAGGCCTTGGATTAAATATGCTAGCGGAGGCCATACTGTTTTATCTGGTATTTGTGAGTTTGAGATTCTTCTGCGGGGGGTATCATGCAGACAGTTATATAAAATGTTTCTTTTCTTTTGGGCTTACAATCATAGTATGTCTTAGCTTTTCGGTAAGGTTGGCACAATATGAAGAGTTAATACTGATTCCATTTTGGATAACAGCAGTAATTTTAGGGTGGCATATCATAAAAATGGCACCGATAGAACATAAAAACCGGATACTAATTGAGGATGAAAGAAGGATATTTAGAAGAAGAAGCATACAAATTTACATTTTTTGGCTTGTAGTAGGAATCATCTTATGGATGGTCCGTCTGGTTCAGATGGAAACCAGTCTAATAAGTGCATTCATAGCAATAACAATTTTAATGAGAATAGGAGGGATTAGCAACTATGAAAAGAGAAGTGCTTCAGGTGTTAGCAAAAGTGGCGAATAGTGCTGCGAAGAGAGCAGATGGTAGAGCTTCTGAGTTTGGAATGCATCAGCCGAAGAGACCGAAGAAAAACAAAAAATAGTGTATGAATTGGGAGGCAGGAAAATGAAAAAAAATGGGATGGTATGGATACTGTGTCTGTTTTTTATACTTTTCTGCCCTCGGTCTGTTTATGCGGAGGAATTTGTCAGCACAAAAAATGGACTGGATGTCATGTTTGTCATGGATTACAGCGGTTCCATGAAAACGAATGATTCGCAGGATATTGCAAGGGGGATGGTGAAGGCATTTGTAGATACCGTACACAGTGCGGATATCCGCGTGGGCTTTGTGGCATACAATGACCGTATCTTACGTCTACCTCCCCGCTTACGATACAGACTGAGGAGGAGAGGGCGAAGTTAAAAGAGCTGATTGACCAGGAACAGTATGCAGGCAATACAGATATTGGACTTGGATTGTCCTACGGTTACGAATTGCTGGGGAAGCCTTCCGGAAGAAAGCAGGTAATCGTCCTGATTTCGGACGGCGAGGCAGATTTAAAGGGATCTGACACGGGAAGGACCACAGAGATATCCAAACAGGATATGACTGCTGTTGCACAGGAATGTGCACGGACGGGAATCAGGATCTACACAATAGCATTCGGCGATTATGACGGAAATACGCAGACCCTGAAAGAAATCTCAGAAAATACACTGGCACAGATGTATACGGCAGAAACACCAGAAAGTCTCATTGAAGTGTTGTATGGAATTTTTGGTACGAACTTGGATTACAACATACGGGAGATTACCGAAAGCGTGTTTGCACCCGGGATCCAAAATATCAGGATCAGTTTAGAGGAAAATTATCTGGATGAAATGGATGTGCTGCTGATTTCCCCGAGAAAGATCGGGGATGTGGGCATTTTGTATGGAGACCGGGAGATCGAAACGATGAACCTCGGAAATTACGCGGTGGGAAAGATCACAGACATTGACAGTAGCATCAGGGAACTCACGGTGCAGGCGGAAACTTTGGAGAATCAAAAACTTCAAATATATTTATTCAGCTACCGTTCGCTGACCCCTGTCCTAGAGCTTGATACCACTGTATATAAGAATGAGCGCTTTCGTACAAGCTGTATTTTCGCGATAAAAGCGGAAATGCAGTGTCTGATGAAAATCTTTACGAAAATTTTATTTATGAGTTTTCCATCGGTGACGGGGAAGAGGGGGATACACCGGAAAGTTTTTTGGAGATCGACCTTCCGGCGGATCTATGCAGGGGCAGGTGATTATGGAGCAGTCAGGGACGTGGTTTTTTCAGGCGTACATGGAAGACGGCATGGGAAACAGTTCCTTTGAGCCAATCTCTGTTGTGGTGGAGAACCGCAAACCAAACGGGGCGCTGCCAGCGGATGAACGGTTTACGGTACTTACCCGGGAACGGTTCTATGTGCTGGACGAGTATTTTACAGATCCGGATGGGGATCCGCTGACATATTTACTGCAAACGGATTCCGGAGAATATCTCGATGCGGAGCTTTCCAACAATGTCCTGACAGTCCACCCCTTAAAATCAGGGACACAGACGATATTGCTGGAGGTTTCGGATGGGGAGAGCGCTTATACCTATGAATATGAAATAGAAATTACACCGCTTTGGAAGGCATTTGGCTGGGTATTTGCCCTTCTGGCAGTAGGAGCCGCAGGGATTGTGATCTGGAAGATCACGCACAAACCTAGACCTGCGCTGGAACGTCTGGCGGAGGAGACAAAGAAAAATCATTTCTGTGGCAGGATGGACGCTTATTTTACTGCACAGCCGGATGCAGAGAAGGAGATTCCACCACTGTCATTTGAACTTTATAAGGTCAGGGAAAATAAACTGATACTGGGAGCGCTTCTGGAGGAATATCCGGATGCAGTCCGTGCAATGGAATTGAACGAAATACATCTGATGGCAGATGAAGACAGACGAATGATTTTATATCACACATCAAAAAGTGTCGTCATGATCGGGAATTCCATCGCATGTAAGCAGATACAGTACAGCGTCGGTTTCGGGGATGTCATTTATATCATGCCCCAGGACGGGAGCTATGAGCTGGAAATACATTACATTGCGGTGATCCAATAAAGACCAAAGAATAGGAGGACGTGAGAATTCATGGAAACAATCACACAAACCAACCGGACTCTGTTGTTCGCAGAAATCAATCCGGAACGAAAAAACATTCTTACCCTGATCGGGGATGTAAGGGGAAAGAGCAGTCTGGATGACGACAAGATGAAAGAGATCAATGAGGAACTGCTTGTATCCAGTTTTGATGAGTTTCTTGAAAAGACGAGGCCAGTTGTGTATTCCTATTGCGATGCGAATACAGGCGAGATGAAATACAGTCTTGTGCGCCCGGAGAATATTCCCGATAACTGCATCACGGAAATTCCATTGAATGAGAATAATGACCTGCTCAATATGCTGATTACTCTTCTGGAAGCCAGAAGTGCGCAGGGAGTTGCCAATGTGGATTTTACGTTCAGCAATGTGCTGGATATGATTTCTCCGAAAAAGATCATGGAGGATATCCGTCAGGTTCGGAGGGAGATCCAGTATACTTATGAAAAGTATGTGCAGCTGGACGATGAGGATCCAAAAAAGCTGGATCTGGGTGACCGTTTGAACGATCAGTTTGAGCAGGCAAGCCAGAATTACAATCATGTACTTGCGATGCTGCCGCTTGCAATAGAGGATGCCAAAACGCGTCTGCTGTTGGGCGATGGGGAAACGAAGCAGGGAGGTCAGGAGTTTTAAGGCAGGCTTGCTGAGCATGGGGGAAGACGGCGAACTCAAGATCCTGGAGATGAAGCAGGAGGAGAACACCCAGCTTGCAGTGGTTGACGATCAGATCAACACGGGGCTGATCGAGGCATTCAAAGAGGATTACGACGCATTAAATGATTTGCAGTCGGATTATGTGCGCGATCTGGTCGTCCGCACGTTCTGCCGTTGGGGTCTACGATGGAGAGCGAGATAGACCGGCAGGCGGAAGTGCGAAATTATAACCAGTATCTTGAATTTTACAAGAAGAGCAAGGATGACTTTGTCAAGGCGGTAAAGCCTTTGATCGAAAAAATCCTGGGAGTAAAAATCTTTTTTGACCAGTATCAGGTAAAAGAGAAAGGGATGCAGCCGAAACTTTTGATCAGTAATATCTCCCTGGATATGCTGGTAAAGGCAAGCAATCTTCCGAGGCTCTTAACTTACTTAAATACGACGAATGATAAAAATGAGTTTGAAAACACGGTGTGGTTTGCGATTGTGCCGGATGTGGAGTTAAACCAGAGCAGCGGCGGTAAGCTGCAGAGAGTCCGCTTTGCAGGGAACCAGAGGCAGGAGAAGGCGGGAACAAATACGATGGAGAATCTGTCGATTCTGATGAATGCCATCCAGCCGTACCGGATCACGACATTTTTCAGTTTCCAGACTGGGGAGGAAACCACCTTTAATTATGTTGCAACAGAGGGTATCGGGGTATTTAAGGAAAAATGCACGCCTTTGATGAAAAAGGAATACAGTGAATTTGCGGTTCCGTGTATTCCAAATGCAACGATCATTCCAAAAGATAAGTCGGGACTGATCCTTGACAGGAAAATGGTGATGGACGAGGACGGCAATGTCTCGCTTTCCAGTGAAAAAGAAGACATCATGAAAATGTGGCTGGAAGGGATCTATGTAGGGGCGGCTTATGAGGCAGCAGGGATTACGGCTGCATGGCAGTGCCCGGAGTACTTAAAGGAACGGTTTCACAATACAAGCAAAGAGTATCCGGGAGTGAGATTTGACGTGGAGGCGGATGACAATGCACTTCTGGCATCCACGAGTCTGACAAAAGAAATCTCCGGTTTTACAAATGTCATTAAGAATTCCATTAACAACACTGGGTTTGGCTTTGTATTTTCATCGGATAATGCGCAGCACAAGGGAAAAGAGATTAAGAATATCACGGTCTATAAGGCACGAAATCTGCTTAACAACGGCACGCAGTTTGAACCTATTTACAAGACGCTTGTGGTCACATATATTGAGAGGATGCTCCGCTTTTACAGCGGTGATTTTAAACAGGATAAGATATTGAAGTTTTTCAGCAGCAATCCAAACAGCCAGAAGAGCCGCTGGGATGCAGACCGGCAGCATATCAACTCTATTCTTCAAGATGGTGATGAATTGGATTACACCATTGATGAGAAGTATGGAATCTGTAATGTTATGGTGACTTTTGCAAATACCACCAGAAACTTAAAGGTTCAGCTTACCAGAAAAGCCGGGGAAAAGTCGGGAGGCTGAGAATATATGTATGAACATTTAAGATACCTGGTGGATATTGCATTTGTGGTAGCTCTCACATTTGCAGTCTATAAAATAAGTAAGAAAAAAAGTAAAAAGGATTAAGGGAGGAAAGAAGAATGGGATTACGTTTGAAAATTGAAGGGAGCGAGTCAGTGAATCTTCCGGAGACCAGTATTGAAAGAGTGAAATTTGGGGCTGATATTCCGCATGACAGCAATGCACGTTCTACGGATCTGGGATCAAGTATCCTGATCACGGGAAAGATACTGGCGTCCGTAAACGGTGAAGCTGCGGACGACACCAGCAAGCTGGCAAGATGGTCGCTGATTCCGGCAGAGAATTCCGACTGTTACCGGAAAGTCCAGATTGACGTGGTAAATGCCTCTCAGATCGTTCGCCAGATTACGATCCCGAATGCGTTTGTGGTAGATTACGAAGAGGATTTTACGGACGATACGGGTGCCGGGACATTTCATCTTCTCATCAAGCAGAAAAAGGACAAGATGACGAACCTGAAATTTGAGGGTGGATTCAGCGGAGAGTAGGCAGGAAATCATGCAATTTGATGTTTCACGGAGACACAGCAGGAAGGAGATATTATGGGATTTAAATTAAAGGTGGAAGGACCATCAACGATTGAATTGGGAACTACGATTATTACCGGCGTAAAGTTTCGCACGGATATTCCGCACGACAGCAATGCGCGTTCGACAGATATGGGAAGCACGGTGACGATCACCGGCAAGATCTTAACTGCCGTTGACGGAGATCCGTTTGACAATACCAGACAGCTTGGGCTTTGGGCGTTAGTTCCGGCAGAGAAATCTGACTGTTACAGAAAGGTGAGCATAGAGGTGATTGCGGCATCCCAGGTTGTGCGCAAGTATACATACCCAAATGCTTTTGTCGTTGATTACAGGGAAGATTATGGAGATGTGGAAGGCGTTGGAAGCTTTACACTTATCATCAAGCAGAAGAAAGACAAGATGGCGCAGGTTGCGGTAGAAGGCGGATACAGCGTATCATAAGAGGCTTTCCGCAAACGGTTTAAAAAAGTATGAAAAGAGCTGCCTGTTTACTGGGCAGCTTTTTTTGAAAGGAAAAGCAGGGGTACGGGGATGAAAAATTATTATGCCATACTGGAAATATCGGAAAATGCAGATAGTCAGGAAATAAAAAGAGCATACCGGAGACTTGCAAAAAAATATCATCCGGATGCGGTAAGGGATGACGCGGTCAAGATGCAGAAGATGTATGAGATCCAGGAAGCCTATGGGTGTCTGGGAGAAGAGGAAAAAAGAAGACGTTATGATGAGGGAAGGAAAAGGGAATCCTCATCAGATGTCGGAAATGCTTCGCATGGAACCCAAAAAACAGTTTCCAGATCATCAGGACAACGAGAGAATACTACATTTTCTAATCAAAGTCAGTTTGAGCAGTTTTTTGGTTTTCAGCCGAGGAAAGGAATGGAAACGTATCAACATCCGAAAGACAGAGTGCAAAGAAACCAGGAACCGATATGCCCGGAGGAGTTATTTGGTCGGTTTTTCGGGAGAGTGGATGGGAAACGAGGAGGGGAAAAGGGATGAAAAAGAACCGTTGGATAAAGACTGGTGCAGACATGGTAATCCTGCTGTGTAGCGTAATATTATGCGTTCAGATCTATTTTGAATCCCATAGGCTTGAGCAGTCCCTGCTGATTTTTTATCTGCTGGTTTTTGTCGGTGTTCTTGCACTGGCTGATCTTATTTATCAGGTATATTGTCAAAAAAGAAAAGAGAATATTCAGGAAAAGCAGGAGCCTTCCAAGACAGGAGTACAGGAAACCGGTCGTCTGATTTTACTGGATGAGGAGGATCAACCGGTCAAGTCGTGGGATATCGCAGGACGGATTTCCATTTTAATTGGAAAATCGGGCGGAGAGGACGATGTGGATGTGGATTTGGAGGACTGTGCTTTTAGCGCATTTATAGATTATGAACACGCTGCCCTCAATTTTTGCATGGAACAATGGTACATAGAGGATCTGGGATCCAAAATGGAGTCAGGGTACGGAAGGCGGACGACGGGGAGTGTTACAAAGTCATGGGACGTCCCTGCAGGGTAGCACCCGGGGATATCCTCTATATTGCAAAAACCAGACTTCTTTTATCGTAATCCCAGAGAAAAGAGTTAGGAAGCCAAGAGATAAGGAGAGTAAAACAGATGGAAAAATGTATGTATGGACATATATATAACCGGAAACGTTATGGGGATCTATGCCCTTTCTGTTCAATGGAGCGCCGCCAGAAAGAGACAGAGGGAGCAAAGCCGGCTGGTTTTGAGCCTCCACTGGATATTCTGGAAAAGGAGGTGCGGCCAGTGTGCGGCTGGTTGATCTGCATTGAAGGAGCCAGGGTTGGAATGGATTATAAGATATACAAAGGGAAAAATTTTGTGGGAAGAGGAGATGATATGGATATTCAGATTCTGGGGGATAACGAAATAGACCGGAAAAATCATACCATTATTGTGTATGACGACAAAAAGCTGAATACGATGATCCTGCCCGGCGACTCCTCGGGACTTGCCTATTTAAACGATGAGCCGGTATACGTTCCCACGGAGTTAAAGCCTTACGACATCATAAGCATGGGAAAAAGCCGGTTTTTATTCGTTGCATTGTGCGGAACAAATTTTTCATGGGATGACGTGAAATAGGAGAGGATGAGAGCATGGGTATGACGGAGACAGAAATGATCGGCGTGATTGTTCTGGCGTGCCTGGTAACCGCAGTGATCGTCCGGCTTTTGGTCGGTTTTGCACAGAGGGAAACGGATCTGAGGGATTGTGGGGATTCCGGTCTGTATCTGGATACAGGAATTGCCCAGACGATGGGGAATAAAGAGATCCAGTCTGACAGAGTGCGGGCGGAAAGGACGCAGGCAGGCGCTCTGGCGGTGATCGCAGACGGGATCGGAAAACGAAATATAGGGGAAGTCTGTGCACAGATTGCGATGGATACCATTCTGGACAGATATGAGCCTTATACATTTTTGAGTGAGCCGGATCACTTTTTCCGCATGTCGTTTTACGAGGCAAACAGAAGGGTTCAGATGACGCTGGAGCGGTCTAAGGGCGGGACAAGTCTTGGAGCAGTTTTTGTAAATGGGACGAAGCTGTACTATGCGCTCGCCGGGAATATTCGGATCGCACTGTTTCGTGGGGGCGAGATCATTCCGCTGAGCAAAGGGCACACGCTGGATGTTCTGGCGGAGGAAGCGTGGAAGGACGGAAAGATTTCCAGACAGGAAGCGGTGTGGAGCATGGAAGAAAAAAGGATGTGGAACTACGTGGGAATGGATGGGTTTCGCAAAATTGAAGTTGAGAGCCAGCCGATCCTGACCAGGCCGGAAGATGTGGTGATGCTGGCGACGAGCGGGATCTTTGAGGAAGTATCGTGGAGTGAAATCGAGGATATTTTGGTAGAGCAGGGGAGTTTGTTTGAAAAGGCGGGGAAAATTGCCTGGGCAGCAGAACAAAAAGAAGGAACGCAGAAGGAGAACGGAAGCGTGATCCTCCTGCGGGTTCCGGGGAACACCGGGGCAGATCATTCGTGTGGAGGAATGGCATGAGAAGAATAAATTCGGAATTTCAAACTGTCAATATGTCAGAGGAAGGACAAAAGTTATCCAATCGTGACTACTTTGGCTATGTGGAGATGGATGATTTTGCCTGCTATGTTCTGGCGGACAGTCTGGATGGAGATTCTTCCATCAATAGTGCAAAGCTTGTAGTGGAAAGCATCATCCGTGATTTTACGGAAGTGCCGTCTATGGGAAAAGGGCGTTTAAAACGGATGGCACACCGTGCACATACGGAACTTCTCCGGCAGAAAGCGGGAATGCATCTAAAAGCGTCTGCTGTTGTCGCGGTTACCGATTACCAGAAGATCCGGTATGTATATGTGGGAAACAGCCGCTACTATTTGATCCGCAATGACAGAATCCTGGAAAAGACAACCGACCAGTCCCTGACAAGTAATCTGGTGGAGGCTGAAAAAATAACGCTTGACCAGGCGGCAGCCCATGAGGAACGCAATAACCTGTATTCTTTTTTGGGGGAGAGGGGAACTCCAAAAATCCAGATATCCAAAAAGAGAAAGCTGGAAAACGGGGATGTTTTCCTATTGCTCACAAGAGGCGTGTGGGAGCAGTGCCCGGATGAAAAGCTGTTGGAGATCATCCGTGATGCCAAAGAACCGGAGGAGGTGCTTTATCGAACAGAAGATATGATTTTAGAGCAGCAGGACACCTCAGAGATCGACAATTATACGATGCAGTTACCTTTGCCCAAAAAGTGTATCAGTCACCGAAAAAGCCGTGGAGCTTCAAGAAGATACTCATGGTTGCCATTCCTATCGTGCTGGCGGTCGCAGGCATCGGCACGGCACTGTTTCTTAGGCACGCCAACATACAGAGCAAAGAAAAAGAGCTGGCGGCGTGTTTGGCAGACGGGGAGCTTTATCTGAGCAATGACAATTACCAGAGAGCCGTAGAGGAATACAGTCAGGCGGGGAAGCTGGCAGTCAGCTTAAAGCGGGAGGTGGAAGCCGCATGGGCAGCCAAGTATCAAAAGGTGGCAGAACAGATCATCCTGCAGATGAGACACTCTCAGCCGGGGAATATGAGAAAGCACAGGAATTGTACCTTACAGCAGGAGAGATGTCACAAAAGGCGGGAAACGTTGGAAAAGATTATATTGGCAGCCAGCTGGATCGGGCAAAGGCTTATATAGAGGTATACGACCTGATCGCACTGGGTGAGAGGAAAGAGGAATACGGAAATCTGGAGGGGGCGGTCGCAGCCTACAAAGAAGCGAGAGAGAAAGCGGCGGATATTTATTACAGTGAGGGAAAAACAGAGGCGTTAGAAAAGCAGGCTGCCGCGGAGGAAGCAATGGAAAAAGCGGCGATGGAAGAAGCGGCAAGAAAAAAGGAGCAGGAGGAGACTGCCGCGGAGGAAACGGAGAAACAGCAACAGGAGGAGAAAGCAGCCCTTGAAATGGAGAACCAGCAGAAGGCGAATGATCAGCAAAACGCAATCGACCTTGAAAATCAGGCAATATGCTTTTCGCCCAGGGGAAGTATGAGAGTGCGATCACTTTCTACCAGACTGCGCAGGTGATTTACAGAAGGCTGGAACTGGATGAGCTGGCAGATAACCTGAACCCAAAGATTGATGCGGCAAGGGCAGGATGAATGCAGCTGCGCAGGGGGCAGCCACAACTTAGGAAAAGCGAGGAACGATACTTATGAGCGGATATACATACAAATGGAACGCAAATCGTGAGATTACTCCCACAAATTCCTATAAAAGGAACGAACTTGAGAAGATGACGATGTTTCATCTCAGAGAAATTTGCAGAAAAGAGCGGCTGGTAGTGTCGTCTGCTCAAAGGGAGGACAAGGAGAGTCTGATCCGTCTCATCATGCGTTTTCGCGGGCAAAAGGAATACCGCCATATCCAGACCCGGTGCGAAAACGGGCTGGAGCGGATTGAGGAGTATCTGCAATGCCATGATGTACTGCTTACAGACCATATGGATATCCGGGTGCCGGGCACTATGACCCTGTACAGCGACACGCAGATCAATGAGCTGGACGGGTATCAGATACAGTCGGAGCAGGCATATACGAAGGGAATCTTTTTCTAATCGATGAATCCTTTCAGGTGTACACCTGCTTTTATATCCAGATGGCGGAGGGAAAGGCGTATATCTTTAAAGGAAAGGATGTCGCAGTCCGCCCTCTGGAAAAGCACCAGTATTTTATTCTGTATCTGCCGAAAGAGCGCGATTCCGAATTTCTGTATGACTGTTACTATGGCAACCGGACGATGGCTCCCGGAGTTGGAGGGCGTGAGAATTCCACTGTTAGATATTCAGGAAAAAGAGATTGCACAGGCGGAACTCCCGCTGATCATCGATCTTGGAAGCTCCAATACCACCATGGGGATCTGTCTGCCGGATGGAAGTATGAAAACGGCGATGGTAAAGGGGAGCAAAATCATCCAAGCCTTATCGGTGTGTGCCGGCAGGAGGGGGAAGAAGCCTCCTTTGTGTTTGGGCATGACGCGAAAGCGCTGGGGGAGGAGAATTACCGGGATGAGGATATTGCTGTTTTCTATGACATCAAACGCTGGATCAGCGATCCGAACCGGTTTGAAGGAGTAACCCTTACCGATGGATACAAATATCAGTTTTCGAGAAGGGAAATGCTGCGCGCTTATTTGGAATATTTGCTGGATTTGGCAAGACAGCAGTTTAAATGCAGTTTTACGAGTATCCAGATGCTTGCGCCCATCCGTCAAAAAGAAAAATTCCAGTCATTTTTTAAAGAACTTCTGCCGGAGTATCACGTGAACTGCGAACTGGATGAGGGAATGGCGGTTTTGTTCCACAGCATTGACCGGATGATCGCACAGAAAAGTTATGAGGGAAAACGGTGGTATCATGCGCTGATCATTGACTGTGGGGGAGGAACGACAGATCTCACATCCGGAAGATTCTGCATTGATAATAACCGTGTTTCCTATATTGTCAGTCTTGAGACGCGTTATGAAAACGGAGATACCAATTTCGGAGGAAATAACCTTACCTACCGCATTTTGCAGTTACTGAAAATCCGCATTGCACAAGTGCTGGGATGTTTGCCTGATGATATATTTTCCGGTTCAGAGGAATCGTCTGTCCGGAAAGTGGATGAGGCATACCGGCAGGCGGAAGCTATATCCCGACACAGTTTAAAAGCTATGAGGAGAAGAGCCGGGAACAGTACTTTTTTGTGAAAAACAATTACTACTACCTGTTTGAACTGGCAGAGCAGGTAAAAAAGAGGTTTTTTCAGGCGGATTTCTGCTATGAATTAAAGCTTTCCACGGAGCGGAAAGCTGCACGGGAAATCTATCTGGATAAATGGCGGTTGTCTGTCTGCCCAAATGGGAAGTTTGAAAATTTAAAGGAGCCGGTGGAATTCTCCGTTTACCTCAATGAGGTGGAGGAGGTTTTACGCCCGGATATATATGGTCTGATGGAACGGTTCTTGATCAGAAATTTGAGCAGGGGCAGCTCCAGACGTATGAGATGATCAAGCTGACCGGACAATCATGCAAATCAAGGCTGTTTACGGAAGCACTCAAAGAGTATGTTCCCGGAAAACTGATCCAGAGCACGAAGCAGGAGCAAGACGGGACGGAGCTTAAGATGTGCTGCCTAAAAGGCGCTTTATCCTATTTCCTGAACTGTAAATTAGGGTATATGAATGTTATCAGAGATTATCAGGTAGGAAGCCTGCCCTATGAGATATGTGCGCTTACCCATGAAAACCAGGAAAAGATCTTAATACACAGTCTGGATGCCGAGGAACATATTGGCTATATCTCCCGTTTCAGGATCGGCAACCAGCTCGATCTGTATTTAAACGACGATCAGGGAAAGCGGTTAAAAACCTATTATTATGAGTACAATACCGCGACGTTTGAGAGGACAACGCAGGAAGAGATCAACCGGACGTACCGGGGAACGGTGATTCAGGAAGAGACGGATACGATCGTAGAAGGGAGATGAAGTTTTTTGTGTGGGTGTCCAGAAAAAGATGGGGCTTTGTCGTGCTTCCGGTTTTAAGAGACGGGGATCTTTTGTACAAAGGGGAGGAAACGTTTTTTGATTTTGAGGACGATACGTGGGAACTCAACTTTTCGACGGAAAGAAGTAAGGGGCAGCAGTCGCAGCCAAAATGTGAAATACGGAGAAGAAAGTGATCATGGATAGAAACGAAGACATCAGAGAAATGATCCGGACAGAAATTCAGTCGATTTCTGTTCTGGAAGAGCGGATTGCTTTTAAAGAGATGATGGAAGGCGTCTTTTTAAATTTGTATGAAAAAAATGAGGAGATGTACCGGGCGCTGGAAATGAGGGTTATGGATGATCTGGCATACGATATCAACCGGTACCGGATCTGCACGGGGCTGGTAGAGAGATCCTATCTGGATACCACACACCATTACCTGACGGCTGTCTGCGACGAGGATATCGAGCCGTCTGCCCGGCTGATTTCAGAAATCCGGGAGGAGATCGCGGGGGAGGGAAAAAGCAGTCTTTCCACCGTATTTCTCAAAGGGGATGCAGTCGAGATAAGAAAGCTGTTGGGAAAGGATCGGATCTACGCCGGCGTTTTAAAGGCGGACAGAGAATATCCGGTGTCTGTCAGATTAGAGATATGCAGCCGTTATCGAAAAAAGATGGAGGAATTATACCATCTCTTTATGAAAAATGGAGTTCCGTGGCAGACCATCAATGCCCCGTATCTGTTTAAGATGCAGATGTGGTGATTTGCGAAATGCCGGAGGAAATACCGGACACAGAGAAGGTCGCCGGATTGGAAGTGAACTTTGAAGAATATGCCCCAATGGTTCATTACGATATGATACCGCTCTGGAACGTATGGCATTTAAAGCTAGAGAGCACAGGCTTCCCGATTCCCTGCGGAGATTATAAAAATTTTGAGCATATCATCTCCATCCAGGACTATGGAGCAGAGCACGCGTATTTGGTGGGCGAAAAGTCCGGTATCAGAAATGTGCGGCAAAACAGGGACCGCCTGCTGATCACGGGTGAGATCAGGAATACAGAACTATGGGACGTCTATATGATCCGCAGCGGGGAAGAACATAAAATTGACCGCTATACCTATCCGGTTATGGAAAATTTACGAAGGGATGGATTTGCAGAACGGTTTTTAAGAAAGAACGGACAGAAGGTCAGGACGAAGGGAGAACTGGAACGGTTTATCAGGGGATTTGCGCTGGAGTCTTATATCGGGTATCAGGACTGCAGACTGGAAGACGGGGAAGGGGAGGAGGCGGAGACTTACTCCATGAACTTTTTTATAAAGGATGAGATTCGTGAGCAGAAAGGGCGCAGAAAGCTGATCCTGTTTTTTAAGGAGCAGGGAAAAGAAACGTGGCTTTTGCGGGACATTGCCAGTTTTATTACATCCGAGGTGCAGGAGCTGTATCCGGAATACCAGTGTGAGGGGCGAATGTTATGAATTATTTATGGGAAGCAGTTTTTATGGCGGACGGGCAGGGGATTCCCAGGGAGCGTATCCGGTTTCTTGCGGCGAAGGATTACAGCGCCTATATGGAAGTATCGCATATGTTCCTGAACCAGGATGCGTTTGACGACGACTGCCGCTTGAGGTGAATCCGTATTACCGCTTTTATGATATTTTTAAGGAACTGTACCAGCGAGATGCGGGAATTCTTAAGCCTGCGCGAAAGTCTGACAAATCTGATTTTTCACGTGCTCGCAGGAAACGATATTCTCTCCGGGATGACCAGAGAGGAATATTACAAGAAACTTCTGTATCAGGATTTGAAAAATGGTGCTTTTGGCGAGGCGGCGGCAGAAGCGGCCGCTCTCTTTGACCAGCGGGAGCGGGAGCTGATCTTAAGCGGTTTGCTGCGGCAATACCAGACCGGGAGCTCGCTGGATATCTTCAATGATATGGTGGAGGAGCTGATCCCGCAAAATATCATATACCGCAGTAATGAGAATTTTTACGAGATTCTGGTGTATATAGGTGTGAAAAAAGAAAAGAGGATTTCCGGCAAGATGGATTTTCTTGTAAGGATGTTTGTTGATCTGCCTACCATGTGGATATTTACTATGAATGCCACTTCGGAATTATAGGGGTGGAGGCAACCATGAGGATCGATGAGATTGCATTGTGTTAGGAGTATGAGCCATGTTCTGTTACGAAACCCCACAATTTAAGAAAAAGCGCCTTTTGCGCGCAGAAATGTTAGAGCAGCTAAGGGATTATCCGCGGGATTATCTGGAGATCATGTACGCCGGTTACAGCGACGGTGTTTTGTGCGGCTGCGGACTTGTCTGGAACGAAGATAGGATCACGGTTGAACCCGGAATGATCTTCATAAGAATAAACTGTATTTTATGAAGGATCCGCTTCATTTGGAGTGTCCGGCAGAGGACAGGATCCGGTATGTAAAAGTACAGTTTCTGACGCTGGTTTATGAGAATGAGCGAACGATCGGAAATACAAGGTCTATCTGGATGATAAGCTTCCGGATCGTCGTGCGAACTGGAACTGTGCAGATTCCGCCTGCAGGCGGGAGCAAGACTCAGGAATACGTATGAAAATTTCTCTGACTGCGTGACGGAGTTTGACACGATTCATCTGGTAGAAGTCCCCTGGGCTTCCCCCGTGATGCCGACGTTACATCCGGCTGTCTTAAGGCAGTATGCAATGGAGATATTGCGGAAGAACAGCGGGGATGCGATGGATACAGGTTTGCCATGAATGTCCTTGCAAATGACGGTGTAATGCCGGCGGAAGCGCTCCGTTTTTATATAGAGAATCGGTTGGGCGACCGGATGCCGGAAGGGAATCAGGCGTTATATGACGGACTAAAGAAGATCTTACAGATGGGTGCGGACAGACGTTCTGACAGACAGCCGGGGGATGGAACAAGAAGGCAGGTAATGCTGATATAGGAGGGAAAATGTATGCGTACAGATGAGAGGATCGCTCTTTTAGACCAGATGAGAAGGGTAAAGGAGCAGGGAGAAAAGGAAGTTCAGGCGCCGGAAGAGAAAACGCTTACGCTAGAAGATGCGCTGGCCGCCCTCTCAGAGGGAAAACTGGAACTGGAGGACGGCAGACTTCTGGAATTTGAAATCTGCCCGTATTTTAAGGAAGAGTTTCCTTTTATATGTTTCAAGGGATTTTATCAGGCGTCGCAGGAAGATGAGAGCGGACGGATCCTTGTGAACCATACAGAAGGCGTCAGCCAGATCATAAACTGGACGCCGCAGAAGCGTGCGGCAAAAACGCTGGAGCAATGGAGTAATCTCCTGGTCAACGGCATGGCTGCCAACCGGTTGTCAGCACAGATCCTGAAAAAGAAATCTCTGGAAACAGTGGAATATTTCTGCTTTGAAGTTCCGGCAGGGGAAAAACGGGTGTGGAATATCCTGTTCCGCTTTAAGACGCAGTGGATGGAATTTACTGGAAACTATAACTGTCTGAAGGAGGACGTGGGAACATACGGCGTTTTATTGGAAGCTATGGTGGTAAAGCTGGATGAGTGGATGAGAAAACGGGAAGGAGCGTGTGCGGATGGAAGATCGTATCAGGGAGTTTGATGGCGTCACATACAAAGATCTGTTTCTTTCATCCATAGACGTTGTGTATATCCGGAGGCTGGATATTGTCCAAAAGCCCGGCAGTCATGCCAGTCTGTATCTGGAGGCTGTTCTGGATGGAGAGCAGGAGGAAAACGAGTTACAGAATATCTCAAAGACCATGACGTTAATGTACCGGACGGAAGGAGAGACCCGCCCGCTGTTTTATGGTGTTATCGATAAAATTTTTATCCGCAAGGACGGAGAGGATGTGAGCCTGTATCTGGAGGCATGGGATGCGACATATCTGATGGATACGGAGCGGAGGATCCGGATTTTCCAGAATCCGCAGATGACGCCGGAGGAACTGATGGCGGAAGTTATGTGCACTTATCCGGCGGCGGATTACAAACTGAATGTTCCGAAGATGCCGATCGGTCAGCTTATCATCAGTATGAGGAGACAGACTGGGAATTTTTAAACCGCTTTTTTGCCCGTTATAAGGAACCGCTCTACCCAAATCCGGAGTCTGAATGTATCCGTGTTCTGGCTGGCGAATCCCCCGATACGGAACAGTTGGAATGGGACAGCCTGCCCTATACGCTTTTGCAGGATTATGGAGAATTAAACCGCCGGAAGGAGAACGGACTTGGGGAACTGTTGGAGCAGGAGAATGTGCAGTATCAGATTGAAACGTATGAGATCGCATCTCTTGGCAATGAAATTCGGTATAAGGGAAGCTTTTGGTATATCGGCGGTGTGGAGAGACATCTTGAAAAGGGGATTCTGGTCAATTCTTATGTGCTGAGAAAAGAAGCCGGATTAAAAGTGCTTCCGTATTTTAACCAGAGACTGACGGGAATCTCCATAGACGGACAGATCGCAGCGGCGAAGAGAGACCGGGTACAGGTAGACATGGAAATTGACAACGGCGGAAAAGAAGGAGAGCACTACTGGTTTCCGTACTCAACGGTTGCGTCATCTCCGGACGGGAGCGGTTGGTACTGTATGCCGGAAAACGGGGAGAGTGTGCGCGTTTATTTTCCGGTAGCGGACGAGAAGGAAGCCTATGTTGTGACAAATATAAAGGCGCATGAGCAAGAGGAAACCAGGATGATCCTATGGGGAATCCGAATGTGCGCAATATTGAGACTGCGCAGGGAAACCAGGTACAGTTTACGGAGGAAGGCGTTGTGATCGCAGCGGGCAGAAAGCAGGGCAGCATTTTGCTGAAAAAGAGTGGGGAAGTCCTGCTGGACGCCGTGAAAGACATTTCCATATCAGCAGGAAAGGCGGTCAATATTGTAGCGGCAAATGAAGTCATCATGAAATCAGAGACATCCATCCGGATCGCCAGTGAGCAGGGGGCGGATGTGGAACTGAAAAAGGGAAAAGTGACGATTCATGGCATGACGATCCATGAGAACTAGGGAGGAAGAAAAATGGGGTATACGGCAGACCAGATCGTAGTAGAAGGAATTCCGGTTGAGCATCTGGAGGATATGGAATTTGTGGAACGTGCAGGAGAGCATGGCTGTCTCACGCTGGGCGGATATGTCAGGGCAGAGGACGGTGAGCCGCTGCTGTTTCATATGCCCCAGTATTCACCCCTCACAATCAGGGCAGAGGGCAGGATCCTTTTTTCCGGAATCATCATGAAGTTTCTGGTCACGGGAAAAGGGGATGTGAGCAGCGTCCAGGTGACTGCATACAGCAGAAGCATTTTGATGGATCAGGAAAAACGCTGCCGCTCTTTTCAGGATACGGCGATGACATATAGGGAACTGGCGGAACTGGTTTTAAGGGAATATCCGGGGAGTGACATTCAGCTCGCATTTCCGGACGTCCCCATTTCGTCCATAGCGGTTCAGTATCAGGAGACGGACTGGCAGTTTTTAAAGCGGTTGTTTTCGTCTCTGAACGCTCCGCTCACCAGTCTCTCGTCATCGGACACCTTAAGACTTTATGCGGGGGTTCCGTTTCTTCCCAGTGTGACGGTGCGTTTGAAATGACGGGATTCCGAAAGGAGCTTGGCGCGTACTATTACTGGAAGCAGGCAGGAAAAGATGTAAGGGACGACCAGTTTTTGATCATGGAGGGACGGACAGAAGTGGTGGCTGGACTTTTTGAGCAGATAGAGACGAAGGGGCAAAGTCTTTCTGTCATGGAGCATGGTTTCCGTCTGGAGCATGGACGGCTTGTGGGAACCTGCGGTATTCAAAAGCCGGAAGGGATCCTGGTGAAGACGGAATATCCGGCGCATCTGACGGGAGCAGCGCTGGAGGGAACCGTGCTGGAGGTTTCCGGGATACAGATCCGGGTGCATTTAAAAATAGACGATGGCAGGGACAGTAACGATGCGTACTGGTTCCCCTTCTCTACCTTGTCCGCATCCTCGGATGGAAGCGGCTGGTACTATATGCCGGAACAGGGGGATCAGGTGCGTGTATATTTCCCGACCAAACATACGAGAGATGCCGTCGCAATCAGTGCAGTCAGCGATTATAAAGAAGAGGGTGGCGCGGCGCCGGACCGTATGGGGGATCCTTCTACAAAATATCTGAGCAATCCGTCAGGCCAGGAGCTCCGTATGGGCAAAGACGGGATAAGACTGGCGTGCCGGGGCGGTTTGGCAAGTGTGATGGTCGGAAACGGCGGGGATATTTCCCTGTATGCGGAGGATACGCTGCTGATTCAGGCATCGAATAACGTGGAATTAACATCGGAGACAGAAATGGAGTTTTCGGCGGAAAACACGGCGGTTGTTGCGTGTGCGATGGGAGGCTGCCTGCAGATGCATCCGGGCGGAGTCCTGATGCTTCAGGGAACCGAGGTAAAAGTGGATTAGGAGGGAACAGGATATGGAAAGACAGGAAGCGGTCGAATGTTTTACAAGAGAAGCAGAGCCTGTTCTGGAAGAGGGAAAGAAACTTTTTTACCGGGAATTGCAGGAAAAGACAGAGCAGCTTTCTGCGGTGATCTGCGACGCATCCATGAAATCAGACTGGAGACTGTCCGGCTGGAAAAAGAAAAAATGATGTTCCTGCATTTTTCCCTGCTCCGTGTGGGGCTGGAAAAAGGCGAGTACCAGATTCTGGCGCAGGCGATGGATGCCAGGTGGTATCTGGATACCGAACCGGCGGAGGTTGGATTTTCACTGGATTTTCTGTTTCCGATGTGGGCGGATATCCGCAGAGAGTTGATGGAAAACAGCCGGAAATACTGGGGTAAGGTCAACCGCTATGATGTTCAGAATCTGGTCGCATCGGCTGTCATGGACTGCAATTTGATGCTGGCGCAGGTATTGCGTTTTATATTCCGCGATGTTGAGGAAAATCCGGATTTTGCTGAAATAGAAAAATCAGATACCTGGGCGGTTTACTGGGGAGAATACCGGGATCACACAGAACTGGTCGCTCATGTAAACAGAGAGAAAAAAGAACAGATCGACTGGGACAGGGCACTGCGCCAGACGAAAAATGAGGAGACCGGGATGGTCTTTGGCTACTGGTACCAGGCGGACTTAAAAAACTCCGACTGTAAGGGAAAGCTGCTGTACTTTATTGTGTTTGAGGATTGCACACTGGAGAATATGTGCTTTGACGATGCGGTTTTGACGGGCGCGAGATTTTTGGGATGCCGGATAAAAAATTGCAGCTTCCGCAACGCGGTCATTCATCAGGCGGATTTTTCGGGATGTATCTGGGAGGAAAATGACTTTGAAGGGGCAGATATGCTTCATTCTGTCTTTGCAGAGGAGGAACTTCCGTTTATTCATTTAAAGCCGGAACAGCTGCAACTGATTCTGGTGGACAGGGGGCGGCAGGAATGAGATTTTTTACGATGGAGCAGGACAAAATGCTGCAGGATATGGCAAAGCTGCGGGATTTTGATATCTGTGGACCAAGACATATTTTTTTCAGGAAGGATGCGGCGGTGATCAAGCCGTCCACGACGCTTTATTTTGCCGCAGATAGCGGGGAAGCGCTTCCTGATTTTATTCAGAGTCCAATTCCTCTGGTATCAGATATGGTGAAAAAGGTGCTGGACGTGTATGAGGACGACATGATTTTCCGGTCCGTGTCGCTGGTGGATAAGAGCCGGGGAAAGATCTTTTTGTACCATACGCTTTTGCTGGAAGAGCAGGAGATGCTTTCTGACAGCACGGAATATTATCCGAACGGAAGCGTGAAAAGACTGGTGCTGGATCGCAAAAAAATCGGAGAGCACAAAGTTTTTCTGGCAGATACAAAAAAGTTCCGCAATCCTTTTGTCAGTCTGGAGATTGTGGAGAGCATATTGCGCAGAAATCCTGTCGGGATTATTTTCCGGGAAGTGGAGGTGGAGTAAATGGCAGAACTGAATGATACCTATGTGGTGCATACGGCGATGATCCGCTGCAGTATGGGAATGCGGGAGACGTATCTGGTGCTGGATGATACGCATGGAGTATTCCTGCGCCAGCAGCCACAGATGACCGTGGACGACAGTGTCGGAGAGGTGAACGTGCGCTGCTTTGGTGGCTGTTACAGCATGGAAAATCCGAGTACGAAAGCGGAGGCTGACCGCATACAAAAGGCGGTGGAGGAAGAATGTCCCGACACTTTTTTAGACAGTGTTTTAAACCATTTTACGGGCGGGGAAAAAGAAATCACGACGCAGGAAGCGCAGGAGGGAGTGCCGAGAATCGTCGGGGTCTGTACGCCAAATATTCCGGCAGGAACCAAGTGGGACAACGGAAAAGAAGGGGTTGAGACACGGGGGATGGAACCGCTTCTTGGCGGTGCAAAGCTTCGCTGTATCTACGGTGGGGAGATCGAGATCATTACTTCCGGGCAGGTGGAGGGCACGGGAGAGTAGGCAAAGGAGGAGGGTGCATGAAGCTTACATATAAGGAACTGGAAATCGAACTGGAGCTTGCCGGACTTCTGGCAGTGGAGGAGCTTGTGCTGACGCAGAGACTGAACTGCCACGCAGGACTCACACTGAAAATCCTGATCGAGGAAGAGCAGAGAGATGAACTGGTCACCATGTCCTCTGACGCCGGCGTAACTGTCCGTGAGCTGGAAAAGACAAACGGCAGGTGGTTTTCCGGGGAAAGCTGGAGACGGTTTCTGCCAGAAGGGAGAACGGACTTTTTTACTTATACCTGGAAGCCTGGTCTTACACGATGGACTGGGACCGCGTGAAAAAGAGCCGCAGCTTCCAGAACGGCGCACTGACATACATGGAAGTGGTACAGAGAGTTCTGTCCGGTTACGGGCAGTCCGGTGTGACGGATCATGCGACGGGCGGGGCGTGCATCCCGGAATTTCTGCTGCAGTATGAGGAAAGCGACTGGGTGTTTTTGCGCCGTCTGGCAAGCCACTTTGGAACATACCTTCTTGCGGATGCCACGGACGCCTGCGGAAAGGTGTATTTTGGCGTCCCGGAGATCTCTTATGGCACAGTTCTTGACCGGCAGGGCTACACGATGGAGAAGGATATGCTCCATTATGCGCGCGTGCTGGAAAATGAGGGTGTGCTTTCCCAGGAGGCTTCCTGCTGGAATGTGACGGTACGTTTCTTTCTGCGGATGTGGGAAACGCTGACGTTTAACGGGATTGAAGCGGTTGTGACCGCGATGCGCCTGCACACGGAAAAAGGGGAGCTGGTATACAGTTACGTGTTGGCAAGACGGGCGGGAATCCGCAGGGAAAAAGAGAAAAACCCGGGAATTTTCGGCATGAGCATCCCGGCGACAGTCATGGAGCGCAGCGGGAACCGGATACGCGTCCATTTCGAGATCGATCCGGAGTATGAGGCTTCCGAAAAGACAAAGTATTTTACCTACGCCATAGAGAGCAGCAGCTTTTACTGTATGCCGGAGGAGGGAAGCCAGGTACATATCTATTTCCCGGATCATGATGAGCAGGGGGCGGTTGCGGTTCATGCGATAAGGAGTGGGGAGGGCGCGTCCGGGTCATGCAGTACGCCGGAAAACAAACGCTTTTCTGACCCGAGCGGAAGCGCAATGGATATGACGCCGGCATCCCTCCAGTTTGCCCCGGATGCCGGAGGCGCGACAGTGCTTCATCTGGAGGGCGGCGGTTTTCTGTCCCTGACCGGCATGGATATAAAGCTGAAGACGCAGATGGGGATGGCATCGGATAAAGAGAAGCCGATGCAGGATCTGATGATCTGCGGGGAACAAAAGCTGACCATGCAGATCGGGGAGAGCAGCGACGACTGCATCGTCATGGAGGCGGGGACGGAAGTACGGTCTGCCCTGGTCGTGCAGGAGGCTGACTCTTCCCCGGCGGCAGTCCCCTCGGGGGATGAACTGCTGAGTGAGCAGGAAGCGGCTGACGCACAGCACGCGAGGCAGAAAACAATGCGGTCAAGGAAGACATGATCACGAAGAAGCAGGAGAGCAAGAGAAAGATTGTGGACGGCGTGATAAGTCTGGTGACGGTTGTGGGTCTGACCGCACTGACCGTGGCGACGGGAGGACTTGCGGCACCGTTTGCCATTGCGGCAGGGGTCAAGGCGACATTTGCGGTGGCAGATATCGCTGAGGGACTGGACGGATACAGCAAGATGAATGCGATGGATGCGTCGCGGCCGGCAAACTTCCTGCGGGATACTGTTTTTGGCGGCAATCAGACCGCCTATGATATCACCTCCATGATTACGGACGTGGCGTTTGACGTGGTTTCGGGAAAGGCTTTGGTGGGTGCGTTTTCAGGGGCGGATAAAGTGTCAAAAGTCCAGAAGTTTGCGGGAAAGGCAATGTCCTTCTGGAATGGAATCTGCCCGAAGACCAAGGTGGCGAATTTCCTCTTCCAGATGGGAGGCACCATGCTGTTTGGCGCAGTCAATGATTATCTGACGACGGGAAAGGTGGATTTAAAAAATCTGGGTCTGGACGCTTTTGCGGGTCTTGCCAAGGGAACGTTAGGAACTGCCGGAACAGAAAAAATCAAAAGGTTGCTCAATACAGATAATAAGTGGGTGGAAAAAGCGGTCGGAATCCTGGCTGGAACTACTTTTGGAACAACGGTGGATCTAGGCATCAACAAATTGGCGGGCAGGGATGTCGACCTGCTTCAGGTCATCAAACAGAACCTGATAGAAAGCGGGCTGGGGCAGTTCTTTGGAGAACCGATCGACGTGGTTACGGGGGCGTTCCTGATCACCGCGACCGACTTCACACTGCCGGATATCCGGGAGGATCTCCGTGTGCAGAGGAAATATAACTCCACGAGCAGGGAGGCAGGGCTTTTGGGTCCCGGATGGAGTTTTTCATATGAATGCCGTCTGTACTGCTCGGGCAACAGACTCCATGCGAAGCTGGATAGCGGGATCACGGCGGTCTTTGCGTGGGACGGCTCCCATGCGGTCAATGTCACCAGAGGCTGTGAGTGGCTGGAGCTGACCGGAGAGGACGACGGCTGGAGGATTTACGACGGCAGGAATTACAAATGCTACCACTATGACGGGCAGGGACTGCTGACTGCGGCGGAAGACCGGAACGGACAGTGTGTGCGTCTGTACTATGAGGGGAACGCTTAACCCGGATCACGACGCCGCTTGGATATTCCCTGGATGTGGAAATCCGTGACGGCAGGCTGGTCCAGATCAGGGACCATATGGGACGAACGATGCAGTACCGGTATGAAAACGGTTTTCTGTCAGACGTTATCCACATGGATGAAGGCGTCACCCACTATGAATATGACAGCAACGGTTACCTGGAACGCGCGGTGGACCAGGCAAAGGTCACCTATCTTGAGAACCGGTATGATGATGCGGGACGGGTGGTGCTGCAGACGCTGGCAAACGGGGACACCTACCGGGCAGACTACCACCCGGAAAAAAACAGAGTGACAATCGTAAGCAGTGTGCATGACAAAGCGGTTGAACACTGGTACAATGAATTTGGGGAAATCCTTGAGACATCCTATCAGGACGGGACAAAGGAACGGTACGAATACGGGGAGAACGGACACCGTACCAGCCGCACGGACCGTCTGGGCAGAAAAACCACATGGACGTATGACGAAGCGGGCAGGCTGACCGAGGAAGTGCAGCCGGACGGACTCCGGACAGTGCACCGGTATGATGCGGCGGGCAACGAGATCCTCCGGACGGACAGCGCGGGCAGAGAGACGGCTTTTGAATATGACGGTCACCATAACCGCACGGCAGAGAGAAGGACGGATGGTCTGCAGGTAAGGGAGAACCGGTCTGTCTATGACTGGATGGGCAGGCTGACGGAGACTGCCGATGCCGAGGGCAACCGGACACAGTACCAGTACGGGGAGGCAGGCGGGAAACCGTCCGTGATCCGGTTCGCAGACGGGGAAACCTGTTCGTTTGAGTACGACAAAGCCGGGCGCATGATGGCGCAGGAGGACGCCTGCGGCAGAACCGAGTACGGGTACAATGCCAGAAACAAACGCGCACTGGTGCGGGACGGGGAAGGCAATGAGACCCGGTGGATGTATGACGGCATGGGACGCCTGCTTGCGCTTTATCTGCCAAAGGCGTGGAAGGAACAGCACGGGGAATACAGCTATTCCTATGACTTCCTTGACCGCCTCATCCACACGAAAAATCCAGACGGCGGGCATGAGCGCCTGATGCGGGACGGCGAGGGCAACGTTTTAAAGCGGGTACACCCAAATGCCTACGATTCTTGCAGGGATGACGGGGAGGGAACCACCTATGACTATGACAGCGATGGGAACAACATCCGCATCCATTACCCGGACGGGGGATGCGAGCGCATCTTCTATGACAGTGAGGGCAACCGGATCCGCCATGTGATGCCG
>ENA-OQCN01000229-OQCN01000229.1-human-gut-metagenome-genome-assembly--contig:-NODE-229-length-29365-cov-2.080238_pt1 | contig 29365 bp, 37 predicted proteins | sample MGYA00242497_ERZ504576 | MGnify/ENA primary metagenome ERZ504576 (study PRJEB26092, sample SAMD00036296) | human gut metagenome | host: Homo sapiens | study: EMG produced TPA metagenomics assembly of...
ATAATACAGGACGTCCTGGCGCATCAAGTCTTCCAATTTCTTCAATCAGATCATAATCCATAAGCTTTGCGATTGCATGGTCTGACTTCACACCTCGGATACGCTCAATTTCACCTCTTGTGACAGGCTGCTTGTACGCCACAATAGAGAGCGTTTCAAGCACTGAATCACTTAAAACCTGCTTTTGCGGTCTTGACGCAATGCGTATCAAATACTCATAATACTGCGGCTTTGTGCAAAGCTGAACACTATCTTCCAAAAAGACAAGCTGAATGCCTCTTTGCTTTTCACTGTATTCCTTTGCCATATCCTGTAATATCTGTTTTATTTCTTCTTGTGTAAGCTTAAGTGCCTCTGCTAACGTTTTGATTTCTACGCTTTTTCCCATTGTGAATAAAATACTTTCCAAAATGGGATAATAGTCGCGTTTTTCCATAATGCTGTTACTCCTGTTTCTATCTGGCACATGCCTGTCAGCTGCCATCTTTATTCATTTGTATAAGCAGTTAATCATACTGCTCCATATCTTCTCTTGTGATCGTCGTGGTACATTCCTCATTCCAGTCAAGATGAATATCCCTAAATGTTCCCTCCTGCTTAACAGTAAGGCGTCCAATCTTGATTAACTCAAGACAAGCGAGAAACGTAACAACACATCTGCCTTTGTATACTGCTTTTGAAGCAACCCTCGAAATGAAAAATGCTTCTTTTGTTGAGCATATTCATAAACAAGTGCCAGCTTTTGCGACAAGCGCACCGGATCCTTTTCAATATTGCCAAATTTGCTTCTCACAGGATCAATCTTGTCCACCTGACGGCGCGTCACCATACGATAAATTTCCTGAAGACGCTCTAATGTAACTTTGCTTAACATATCCTGCACATTAACAGGAGGCTCGTATTTTGACACTTCATCTGGGATTGTGGGATCCTTGTAAAGCAGGCGTGACGCCAAAAGCTGTCTGCTTTTTAACTGCTCACCTAAACTTTTGTATGTTTTATATTCAACAAGACGAGTCACTAATTCTTCTCTTGGGTCAATCTCGTCACCATTTTCATCCTTCTCAGCAGGAAGCAGAAGTCTGGACTTGATATCCAGAAGCGTCGCTGTCATGACAAGAAACTCGCTGACAATATCAAGATCCTCTTCCTCCATGGCATTGACATACTCCATATACTGATTTGTAATTTCAAAAATCGGAATATCGTATATGCTGACTTTATTTTTTCAATCAAATGAGGGAGCAGATCAAGCGGCCCCTCAAATTTTTCCAGTTTGTATGATAACATCCGACACTCCTTTTCTATAGTTAGACGACATCAGTATAGCATACTATACAATGAAATTCAATGAGTTTCCATGTCAAAACAACGAGCTGCGGCAAATTGTTAAGGCGCACATTGATACTGTGCGTGCCTAAACCTCCGCTGACTATGATATTTGTATTTTTCTGTGTCACATTTCCTCTTGCAAGAGGTGAGAAAAACTGCAGCTGCGGTGTCATCACTCCGCCAAGACCAGGTATTCTAATGGTACCTCCATGAAAATGGCCACTAAGTACTAAATCGGCACCCCAATCAGCATATGTCTTTGCAAAGGTTGGTGTGTGAGCAAGCAGCAGTTCAAAGTTTTTGTCTGAAGCTTTTCCAATTTTCTTATCTATATACCGGCTGATAATGACGGAATACGCCCTTTTCGATAGCACTCCCGCGGCAGCGTGATGCCGCTTATAGCATCGCGGTACCATTTTTTATGATCTCTTCACTTTTATTAACAAGAACATGCATACCACTATCTTTAAGCACTTTCCAGTAGCTCTGCCACCAGCCAGGATACGTAAGCGGTTCTTCTTTCATGCGCTGCTCATGATTGCCAAATGCGTAATACACAGGATATAGCTTAACAAGTTTTTTATACAAGTTTGCAAGCATATCAAAATGAGGTGCAGCCCACTCCTTTACTACAAGCATATCACCTCCAATTACAATAATATCAGGCTGTTCTTTTTCAATTGCCGCAAGCAGCTCTTCATTCTCCATGCCAAAGCTATTATCATGCAGATCAGAAAGAAAAACAGCCTTAAAGCCATTCCATTCCAAACCAAGCTTATCTGTTTTAATGTCATAGTGCACAATGTCGAGATGAGTTCGTTCATATTCTGAGCGGGCAAACGCAGCTGCACCCGTAAATGTAGCTGCTGTGCCTGCCATAATCCATTTGTTCATTTATATTTCCTTTCGTTCTTTTAATCAAATTGCGGCGGATTTATTTAAATAACTGCCATCCACTGCAGCACAATATTAAGCAGATAATCGAAAAATTTTGCCTCGCGGACAGACTCTCCTGCGTAAATGCCAATGCTGCCAAGCTCTTTTCCATTCAGCCGGTACGTTACCGTACCGATCTGCTCTCCCTTTTCAATTGGTGCTGTAAGCTCATTTGTTGTGAGCATCTTTTCCATATTTGAAAAATCTTCACCTGACACAAACAGCCATGAAAATTTTTCCTTATATACAGCCGAAACCTGTTTATCTATTCCTCCCTTTACTAGTATAGGCATAAGTTCGGGAGGATTTTCATCCTGATACAGCTTACATGTTGTATAGCCAAATTGGAGCAGTGACTGTGCCTCAGTGAAGCGATCTTTATAGTTTGGACAGCCCATGATAACAGCTATTAACTCAACACCATCCTTATTTGCTGTCGCACATACACAATACTTTGCTTTATTTGTTGAACCTGTTTTTAAACCTGTCGTATATGGGTACTGCTTTAAAAGCTTATTGGTATTGGCAAGTCCAAATTCCTTGCTTCCCTGCATTGTTACATGGGTAATATTTTCCATCCAGATCGTCGTATATGATTTAATCTGCGGATAACGTGTTATCAGTTCCTGCGCCATAAGTGCGATATCACGTGCTGTTGTATAATGATTGTCTGAATCAGTTAACCCACAGCAGTCCTCGAAATGCGTATTTTCCATTCCAAGAGAGGCAGCACGCTCATTCATCATCTGAACAAAGCCCGACTCGCTTCCCGCTATGTACTCTGCCATTGCAACGCTTGCATCATTTCCACTAGAAACCATAATGCATTTGATCAATGTGTCAACTGTCTGCTTTTCTCCTTCTTCCAGATAGACTTGAGACCCGCCCATTGATTTTGCGTAGCACTCGTCACAACCTCATCCTCAAGGGAAATCTTTCCCGCTTCAATAGCATCAAAAATCAAAATTGCCGTCATGATCTTTGTTATGCTCGCAGGGCTTCTTCTTTCATCGGGTGCTTTCTCGTATATAACGCTTTTTGTAGAGGCTTCCATCAAAATTGCAGATGGACAGGTGAGCAAAATCCCACCTGTCGTCTCATCTGCACAGGAAGCTGCGGCAAGCCAAATGTAGTGCCAAAAATAATAAGGCATAAAAAAGCGATCCAAATTCGTTTTTTCACTGTTTGCTCCCACAGGATGTTCACTATCATTTTAATTCAAATTGAGTCAAAAGTATACCTTGATTTTTACATTTTCTATTCTTCTTTTGTTTTGTTCGTGCATAAAATTTCCTGTTTTATGCGCTGCTTTTCAAGCCACAGCTGCGAAATCATTTCTGCATTTTTTGCCGCTGCTGCAAGTGAAAAACAGACAATCACAGCCGCAATGATAATTATCATAAAAACAATCAGCCACATAGAAGATCTCCTTTCAAACATTTACACTTTTATAGTATACCTGAAACGATAATCTTTACACTTGACATTCCAAATCTTCCTATTTATAATTGTGAGTGTCTTTACTAGATGAGAAAAGAGGAATTACTATGAGTTTTAAATTTTGTGAAAAAGCTTCCTACACCTGCCGAAATTCGTGAACAGTACCCGGTATCTGACGCGATTATACAGGTAAAAAAGGAACGTGATGAGATGATCCGCAAGGTATTTACCGGAGAGAGTGACAAATTTCTTGTCATTATCGGTCCTTGCTCTGCTGATAACGAAGATGCAGTTTTAGATTATGTTCACCGACTGGCACGCGTTCAGGAGAAGGTTTCTGACAAGCTGATTCTGATTCCGCGTATCTACACAAACAAGCCGCGTACTACTGGTGAAGGCTATAAGGGCATGGTTCACCAGCCAGACCCTGAGAAAAAACCGGATATGTTAGCCGGAATACTTGCAATACGCCATATGCACATGCGTGCTGTTGCTGAGACCGGTCTGACTGCTGCCGATGAGATGCTGTATCCAGAAAACTGGCGTTACCTGTCAGATATTCTTTCATATGTTGCTGTCGGTGCCCGTTCTGTTGAAAATCAGCAACATCGTCTGACAGTAAGCGGAATTGACATTCCTGCCGGTATGAAGAACCCGACAAGCGGTGATTTATCTGTTATGTTAAACTCCGTTGTTGCTGCACAGCATGGACATGACTTTATCTTCCGCGGCTGGGAAGTTCAGACAGATGGAAATCCATTAACTCATACTATTTTGCGCGGTGCTGTTGATAAATATGGAAAAACAATCCCGAACTATCACTATGAAGACCTTTATCGTCTGTACGAAATGTATCAGGAAAGAAATCTGCTTAATCCGGCATGTGTTGTTGATGCTAATCACTCCAACTCTGGAAAAAGACATATGGAGCAGATCCGTATCGTAAAAGAAGTTATGCACAGCCGTACTCACTCTAAGGAAATTGAAAATCTTGTAAAGGGCGTAATGATTGAAAGCTACATCGAAGCCGGCAGCCAAAAGATTGGTGAGCATATTTATGGCAAATCAATCACTGATCCATGTCTTGATTGGGACAGCTCCGAGCAGCTGATCTACACTATTGCAGAGCGCGTATAATACATACAAAAAGTGCCAACGTTTGACCGCCCGGCACTTTTTTTATTGGAAATAAATTTTTATCTGCGCGTTCTTGCCGAATCAAGACGACGTCTCCATCCTGCTGCTCCGATACCGCCTCGCTGTTCCATCTGAGCAACATGGCGTTCTGCTTCCTCAAAGAATCTGCGTTCCTTTGCATACTTGTCCACATTTAATACCATTCCAAGCTCTGCAAGCAGGAAAACAACAGATGTACCACCCGCACTGAAAAATGGAAGTGTAACACCTGTTGTCGGAATTACACTCGTAACAACCATCACATTTATCAATAGCTGGAGTGCGATCTGCGTAAACACACCTATTGCCAATACTTTTCCTTCAATATCCCATGCATTCTGCGCATCTTATAAATACGATACAGCAAATAGCCAAATAATGTCATCATCACGATAACACCAAACACGCCAAGCTCTTCGCAGATAATAGCCAAAATAAAGTCATTGTAAGAATACGACAGCTTGAATTTAATAAGGCTCTGTCCAAGACCCTTGCCCCAGAAACCGCCTGCGCCAATTGCATAGCGCGCCTGCATCGCCTGAAGACCTTCATCTGCTGCATACTCCTCTGGATGAAGCCATGCACGTATACGCACAAATCTAAAGTTTTCTGCGCCCTGATGCATCAAAAGATAAACAGTAACAAAAATTGCTGCTATGATAATTAATGCAAGACCAAGCAGGAAATACCAGTAAAGATCCGGCTTTTTTACACTTGATAAAATTATAACGGCACAAATACAAAACAAAACGATAACCGTACTTAAATTATTTGAGAAGAAAAATAAAAAGCCCAAAAGCGCAATAGCAAGCAGGCACGCAAGCAGCTGGTTATACCACCTGTTTAATCCCCAATAACTCACATAATAAGACGAAGAAATAATTATGGCTGCCTTTATTGGCTCCGCTGCCTGAAAGCTTACAGGACCAAGTTTTATCCATCTTGTTGCACCAAGCTCACTGTGAGCTAGTGGTGTCTTTAGTGCCGCAATAATGGCCACTGCAGCCAAAAGCCAAAACCAGCCCCAACCAAGCCGCACAATACGGTGATAATTAACATATGACGCAACAATCATTATAACAAATCCAAATATTACATTTTTAAGCTGATTATTCATAAAATAACTATAATTCTTTGTAATCGAATTGTTATAGCTGGCACTGTATACCATAATAATTCCGTATACATTTAAGAAAATAATCGTAAAAAACAGATTATGATCAAGCGGTCCCCATACAACGCTTGTTTTCACAAACTCCTTCATACGACGTACAAGAGGCGCTTTCTTTTTTTTCATACAATATTAACCTTTCATTCTTGTTCTTATTTTTGAACTAAAGATGCAGCCGGAAGCTGAACAAGAAACGTACTTCCCACACCTGACTGACTCTCTACACTGACACAGCCGCCATAAAATTCTGTTACATGTTTTACAATAGAAAGGCCAAGTCCTGTACCGGCAACTCGCTTGCTGCGTCCTTTATCTACACGATAAAAACGCTCAAAGATACGCTTCTGATCCTCCTTTGCAATGCCTATACCACTGTCTTCCACACGAATTGAAAGACTTGTGCTGTCCATTGTGATATCGGTTTGGACAAAGCCGCCTGGTCTGTTATATTTAACTGCATTTCCCATAAGATTAGACAATATTCCCTGAAGATGGCTGCGATCCATATAAACAAACTCATCACAACAATGGATTTCAAGCGAAACATTATTCTCATCTGCTAACGGCTTAAGTGTTTTTTTAACCTCTTCTGCAACACTCTTGACACATAGCATTTCCTTAGTCGGCATTAACTCCTTGGTCTCTAATCGGGAAATCATCAATATGTCATTGATCAGACTTGTCATTTCCTCCACCTCTGAGTGAATGCGTCCTAAAAACTCTTTTTGCATCTGTGTATCTGATGCCATACCACTTTGAAGAAGCTCGGCATAGCCGCGTATTGCTGTAAGCGGTGTTTTTAATTCATGAGAGGCATTGCTGAAAAATTCCTGACGAATCGTCTTTTCTTTTTCAAGCTTTCGTATGTAATCTTGCACGCTTTTTGACATGTCAGTTGTTGTGCGCGCAATGATATTTAATTCATCATACTGGTAATGAGGAAAATTAAAATCAATTTTCTCATCATAGATACCTCAAGCTTGTGTGAGATTTCAAGAATTGGCTTAGTGACGGAGGCGGCAAATTTATTAGTCAGCACACCGGCAACTGATAATGCCAGCAAAAGGCTAATCGCAATAGACGGTACCATCATTTTCATCAGATCTGTAATCACATCGTGATGGATAGAAATACGAATGACCTTATGCTGCGTTGGTGAACAATATGCCGCATACATCATACTTCCTTTGATTGTGCTGGAATTGCGCACCTTTGTTCCAAAGCCGTCTTGAAAAGCCTCCTTGACTTCCTTTCTGTTTTTGTGATTTTCCATCGTCTCTGGATTTCCAGTTTCAGAATCAGCCAAAACACTTCCATCATTATCAATAATTGTAATTCTATAATCATTATTCATCTGACTGCTGATTTCAACAATCTGTTTTTCCAGATCGCTGCTCTCCCAGTCAATTGTGGCATCTAACAAAAGCAGTACTGACTTCATATCTTCCATAACGCGATGACTTGCCAGACGATAATATGACATACTGATGACAATACTGCTTATTGCCATCGCCACAATCAGTACAACAATAAACCGCTTTACAATCGCCCGTTTCATATAGAAGTGCCTCTTTTCCACTATATTTTTCTTACTTACTGATTTTCTAGTGCTTCATCTTCCTTTTGTGCTGCCTCACTCCTGTCAACAGCAACAGCATTGATGGCTTCCTTCATAACAGCCTGTACCTCATCCTCGCTCATCTGCATCTTTGCTGCGATTTCAGAAAGGTTAGGCTCACGTCCAAGCTCTTCTGCAAGCTTTGTCATGACTACATTTAAGACATTAACAGAAGCTGTTAATTTTTCTGCTGTCTGCTCACTTTGTTTTTGCTCTTCTGTAACTGCTTCCATTGCCATATGAACTGCGCGCTCACGAAGCTGATTAAAATAGGAAACTGCATCATCACCTACAACTGGATGCGACGCATAGTTTTTTAATACAAGCAAAAGTGCCATGTTTCCTTCCTGAACAAGATCTGATATTTCAACATCATTTCCTGCATACTTCGCTGCCTCACGCACGACATAGGCAAGGCTGCCCTCTGTCAGACGCTTCACTGCCTCCTCGTTTGGAAGACTATTTAACAGTGCTTCCATCTCCTCATTTGTACACTCTGGAATTTCACTTAACTCATCCAGATACATCTGATAAAACTGGTTTTCCATAATTTAATTGACTGCCTTTCTACTATTTCTCCGTTAAATCTGCCTTCATTTTATGCTTTATGCATCAGTATTAGCCCTGCTGCAAATCGTCTTTATTATAGCGGATATTACCACTTAACGCAACCCTGCAATTACCAGAAAACAAAAACTATTGCTCAATATCTGCCCAAAACTGTTCTAACAGCGCTGTACAATTCGAAAGTTGTATAATGTTCATATCTGTCCAATCCGGCGGAAACTGACTTCGATACGATCCCTGCAAAAAACGCTCATCTAACAGGGCTATAACACCATAATCTTCGCTTGTGCGTATTAAACGTCCTGCTGCCTGCAATACTTTATTCATTCCAGGATAAAGATACGCAAATAGGAAACCATTTTTTCCTTCTTTTCATAGTGACTTTTTAGAATTTCCTGACGTGACCCTGTCTGCGGCAATCCCGTTCCTACAATAATAACACCAATTACAGCTTCGTTTTGCAAGTCAATTCCCTCGGAAAAATGCCTCCCATAACGCAAAAACCGACAGTCGGTGTGTCCTGTTCTCTAAATGCATCAAGAAATTCTTCTCTCTGCGCTTCTGTCATGCTGCTTTCCTGACGAATATAGCGTACATTTTCTTCTTTTTCCATACAAGCTTCAACTTCATCGCGAAATGTGTATGATGGAAAAAAGACAAGATAATTTCCACGCCTGCTATTTGTTATTGCCTTAATATACTGGCTATACGATATATTCCAATATGTTCTTCTTGTATATTTTGATGATACATCTGCTGCTGTTACAATGAGACGATTTTTCGGGTCAAAAGGAGACGCAGCATAGATTGCCTTTGATTCTTCACCTTGTCCAAGAAGCTCCTTGTAATAACGAATTGGCAAAAGTGTTGCTGAAAAGAATATCGTTGAAATTCCCTGTGTGCAGCATTCCTGCAAACGCTCGGCCGGATTTACACACAGAAGATTTATCTGAAAGGTTCCCTGCGATGTGTGCTCCATATATACCTCGTAATGCTCATTAAGCTGTTCATATACTTCCAGGAAATCTCTTACGTGAAAGAAAAACTCACTTGCCTCTTTTGGAGCTGTCCATTCCGGATGTGTTTCACTCAATCGGTTTAACGCTTCATATAGCCGCTCTAATGCCATGACAAATGATCCAATTCCTTCACCCTCTGGAAGAACCTTCCATACATCGCACTCTCTTTTTAATTCAAGGAGTTTGCGATTGCAGCTATTTATCTGTTTTACGACTGACTTAAATGGTTCATAATATTTTTTCGCGGCAAGAAATTCTTCTTTTTCAAGTTTAGCACTGTACATCTCTCTTGCACGCTCCACCAAATTGTGAGCCTCATCTACTAAAAATATATACTCGCCTCTTTCACCGTCTGCAAAATAACGCTGCAGACGCACATGAGGATCAAAAACATAATTATAATCGCAAATTATGGCATCTACCAATAGCTGACATCTAGTGATAACTCAAATGGGCAAACCTTATATTTCTCCGCGCAGGCAGCTAATTTTTCTCTTGTAATCTGCTCACAATCATGAATTAAATCAAACGCTGCCTCATTTACCCGATCAAAATGACCTTTGGCATATGGGCATTGCACGGGATTGCACTCCATAACTGTGTTCAGACATATTTTTTCTTTTGATGTCAGTGCAATGTATGACATTTTAAGACCATTATCTCGCAAAATATCAAACGCTGATACTGCTGCTGTGCGAGTTATCGTCTTTGCTGTCAGATAAAAAATCTTATCAGCATACTCCTCTCCAACTGCCCATACAGCTGGAAAGACAGTCGAAAGTGTCTTTCCGATCCCTGTCGGTGCCTGAATAAAAAGCTGCTCTCCATTTATCATCGTGCGGTATGCTGCCGCAACAAGGCGTTTTTGCCCTGCACGATACGGATAAGGGAAAGACAGTTTTTGTACAGAAGCATTTCTTTCCAGACGATGCTCATACAAAAACTGCGCCCATTTTCCATATTCACTTATATAATAATCAAATTCCTCTTTGATTTCTTTAAAAGTATATACTTTTAGGAAACGCTTGATTTCTTCAGTTTCTGGATGGCAATATGTGATTTGTATGCCAATACAAGGCCTTGTATTCTCCTTATTTTCTCCAGTAATGCTTGCTGCTTTTGTATTCAATACTCTTGCATACATATAGGCATAGCAAAGTGCCTGTGCCGCATGAACTTGCGCTGCACTATCTAACTTTTCCATATCCTGCCGGATGACTTTAATTTCATCAATGATAAATAAAATCTCTGCTGATACATTCCCATCTGTTTGTGTCTTATAAAGTAAAGTGGCTTGTTCTCCATCTACTGATTTTTCATCTGGTGTAATAATGCCATCAGCTCTTCCTTCAAGTAAAATCTCAACATCCCTGTAGTGTGCTGTATGCTTTAGAGAAACCTCTGCCTTATATGTACCCGGCATCGAACCTTGTATTTTGCGATGCAGACGACTTCCTATCTGCATCGCATCATACTGTGCTTTTGTGGAATGGCGGTTATCAATGTCACCGCTTCTAAGAATAAATTCTACCAGATTTCGCACTGAAATCCGCACTTGATTTTCAATCAGCTTATGCATTGATCTTTTCCTTTATGCAAAGTGCTCCTGTGCTGCGCCAAGTGCAATATCAAGTGCAGTCTTCTCTGGAATTTTTACTGTTACATTCGGAAGCTTCTTTTTTGCCATATTGATAATTTGCTCGCGGAAAAATGTATTCTTTACATTGACACTTCCCCACATCCATAAATCTGCCTGCAAAGCTTTTGCCTCTTGATTTGCAAAAAAGGCTTCATCAAGCTCACGTTTAATACGATTATCTGGCTTTCCTTCCATCTTACAGCATGTATCCCATACAAGCGCAAAAATCTTAGCCGCACACTCCTTTATAATTGTTTTTGCTACCAGATCACCTTCCTCTGCCGCCTGTGCGCATAAAACAGCCAACCCTCCGACAGGACTCTTATCAAGCAAATGATCATTTACATAAACGTCAGCCTGCTCCAATGTTTTAACACCTGTTCGCATTTGCAATCTTCTTTGCAAGAATTGGACAATTGATCCTTCCATCCAGCCAATCTGCATACGCTTTAAATGTATGAAGACCTATATCATATGCACTTCCTTCATCACTCAATACATGATTCCATCCGCCGGTGCGAAAAACTTCTCCTGCCTCATTTCTTCCATAACAAATAGAACCTGTTCCAGAAATCGTGACAAGCACAGGTCCTTTAGACAAATATAAAAAGAGTTCACAGTCATTTACAGCCAAAATACGCTCCTTTGCAAAGCCCATCTCCTCAAAGATGCTTCTCATCTGCATTTCCTGCTCCTTAGAGTCAATACCGCTTGCCGCAATGCATATGCCAAGACAATCAGAACTTTTTAGTTCATACTTTGAAAGAGCTGCATCCATCAATTTACGATACTTCTCTCTTCCAATCTCATATCCTTCTGTATTAAATGCACAGCCCTCACCTAAATATTCCCCAATCAGAGTCTTATCTTCTGTCGAAAACTTTACTCTTCCTGATGTTCCTCCGACATCTAATCCTGCATAAAACTTCATATATGTATCCTGCCTTTCTAAAATTGTATTGCTTCTATATATATATTGTACTGATCTTTCCCTACCAGGGGTATTAACTGCAATGTATTATATCATACTTTTACAAATAAAGATACCCGGCCTGTAAAAGCCGGGTATTTTTATTTGTATTTACATTTATTGTTTTACCTTCAGAGTGTAAACTCTCTTTGTCGGCGTATATGTATTGCAGTAGATTGTATATCCATCAGCATTTACTTCTTCGCCTGAATAATGTCCCTTAAAATGATGCTCGCATGCACCTGGTCCAAACTCGATGCTTGTAAGTCCCTTTGTCATTGTTACATAATCATCTGACAGAACCATTGACTTTCCAGCACTGTCTCCATGCAGAAATGATCATTCTCTAAGGTCGTTTGTGATAGCACACAAAGCTCCATACGAAGCGGCAAACGCTCTAACCCGTCTGTATCTACGCTGATTTCAAGACCATCTGCTAACTCTGTGATGACTACCTGAGTGTGAAGATCACTTGTAATCATAAGATCACGCTTTTTGTGATCCATCTGCCACCAGTCGCTTGTATTTTGCTTTTCCTTCCATGGAAGATAATACCAGCCTCTTGCTGTGTGTGAAAGAACAGTCTTTCCTTCCTGTACATCCATCTCATCTGGGACAAAATTACGAATCTCACAGTAGCTTTCGCCAATCTTTAAAAATGCTTCTAAACCATTTACGTTAAAGTACAAAAAGGCGCTTCGATTCTTCATAACAGTGTAGGAATAATTTTCTTTCTTCACACGAAGTACACCAGCTTCTTTGAAAAGCTTGTGGTATGTCTTTAAGAAACCACAATTTTCAAATGTATAATCAAGTGTCTTATCATAAATCATCAAAAGATGAAGACAATTTGGTGCCTGACGTCCAGTCTCAGCACAGCCCTTTATAATCTGATGTGCAGCACCATCAAAACGTGCATGTTCCTCTGGTGTCAGCTTGATAAACCATCTGTGCCATCGTATGCGAGCAAATATAGGTACTGATACAGATACTTGTCCATGAAAATTTCTTCGCCCTGATCCTGACGTGTAGAGTTCTGAGTAAAGACCATATCATTTGGTTCAATGTAGTACATCATCATATTTAAATTGCGCTCTACATATCCCAGATACTTCACATCTTTTGAGCACTGATACATTGCCATCATTGCATTGTTGACAACAGCATTATAATTTCCGGTGGAACGCTCTGCATACTCACCCTCTGAATTGCCGTCAATGCCTTCCTGAAGGTATAAAACAGTGCGGTCCATAAGGCTCTTTGCAAACTCAGTATCATCAGCAAACAGTTTGGCTGCCTGCATAAGTGCGGCACAAATACCCCAGCGATGGTTCGGTGTATGGAATCCACCATCACGAATAGCCTCTGCTGCCATTCTCATAATAGCAAGATACTTTTTCTGAAGAATAGTTGTATCTGCTACATCCTGATATTTTTTTCATCAGGCGATAGCCATCATTTAATCTTTTATAGCAAAAGCTGTATCTGGTGCTGAGAAGAAATTACAGCACGGATAATCAATATAGCCGCTTTTTCTCTGAACACGTGCCACACCATCTGCCGCCAGCTGCAGCGCTTCCATCAGCTTCTCGCTCTTATAATAGCGGCTTCTGCTGTTTAAATATAATGCCAGTGCCGTTGCCATCATATAGATCGTTGGCTTTGCCTCAATCACATCGCCTCGCATCAGTCCATAACATAAATCGTTCTTATCCTTAATCTGCAAAAACAGCATTTCATCTACGCGATGTTCCTCGCTGCGAATCAGATAATCAATATAACGCTTCATTTTCTATACTCCTCCAGCTATTTTAGCTGTTTTTATTTGCAAAGCTTCAATGCTTCCATGAAGAACAAAATTGCCAGTGCCTGTCCATACGGCATAGGAATAAGCGGGATCTGCTTATAGAAATCCTTGCTCTCTCTTCCCATCGGTGTTCCGTAGGAAACCTGCTCTACCTTGCCTTCTTCACTGACACATTTTAAAATTGGTGCAAGCGCCTTCATTGCAGAATTTGCGCATGACTTATCAACAATGCCAAGATCAACTGCACGAAGGATACCGTATGCGAAACCACATGTTGCACTCGCCTCTACATAAGAGGTCGGATCGTCTACTAAAGTATGCCACATACCAGATTCATCCTGGAAATGCATCAGTGCGTTGACCTGAGCACGCTCGGACTCCTCTAAAATGCGGCGAACTGCTGTCGGGCACTCTACCATATCAAGAAATTCCGGAATTGCCATTGTAATCCAACAGTTTCCTCTTCCCCACAGTGCCTCTGCAAAGTTGTGATGACCATCAAAAGTCCAGCCGTGGAACCACATACCTGTCTTTTTGTCTGTCAGATACTTTACATGAAGAAGAAACTGATACTGCGCTTCTTCAATATATTCCTTATTGCCGCGAATACGTCCCATATTAGCTAAAAACAATACTGTCATAAATAAGGTATCATCCCAAAGCTCACCATTATTCAGGGTATCAGAGGTTTTGTGCTGAAGGCCGCCTTCCTCTGTGCGCAAAAAATCGTGCATAATGCTCTCAGCCCACTCGTCACAGATTGCCAGATACTCATCATTTTTCGTATACTCTGACAAAATAAGACATTGCAAGAAGGAGGGGTTACGGTATTGATATTCTTTCCAGGAAGACCAACCTCCATTTGCTTTTCATAGAAACGCTTTAAAATGTCCAGATACTCTGGCTTCTTTGTCGCTTCAAAAAGACGCCAGAATCCATATAAACCAACACCCTGTGTCCACTCCCAATGTTGGTATCTGCGAATATCATCGCCCTCCAGATTCTTTGTCTTCATATTCTCTAAAAACTGCTCATCATCCTCATACAATACAGTCTGAAAGCTTGCGATCACACGCTCTAAGGCATCCTTTACCTGAGCTGCTGTTACGTTCTCCATCGTCCCCGCTCCTTTTCTTTTATGTTTTTGTTTGAATATTCAAACATACTCTATGTAATCTGTTACACGTTATGCATAAACTGTTACATCTTGTACTCAGTATACAAAATGGCATACAAAATATCTATTTAAAATTTGTTTTCTTTTTCAATATTTCTTGCATATTTTGCTGTAAATCGGTATACTGATGTTATAGTTTTATAAATACTATTGGAGGTTTCAATGGATCATTCGCTTCAGCTTAAATATCAACGCAATTACAGCATTATTATAAATGACTGTGATGTTTCTCTTTTTTATTATTTTGATTATGGAGAGCGCTATAAGCAAATTAACATGGAATTTCAGCACTCACACCGCTTTCATGAAATCATGATTCCACTCTCTCCTGATGCCATCCATTTTATTGAAGGTGTGCCATATTCTCTTGAGGAGGGCGACATTGTGCTGCTGCCGCCGACTATTCTTCATCGGACTGAATATCCGGCTGGTCCGCCAAGCAAACGACTAATCATTTCCTTCTGGTATCCGAAGGATCTTTTTGGCATGACAGATTATTATCTGCCGCTTTTATCTATTTTTAATGCCCAGACACCAATCTATCGTTTTCCCGAAGAAATACGAAGACAGGTGCTGGACATCATTGATGAAATTTATACTTTCGCGAAATCATGACTATCTGGAGCACCCAGAACAGCGGCTTATTATTCACTCGATGTTTATACAGTTTTTGTATGCGATTCAGCAAAATCAGGACAAAATCTATACACAAACAAGTCATCCTGCAACTCTGCAACACAAAAAATATACAGCATTGCCTACTATATCCATAGTCACTATGAAGAAGAACTGTCACTTGATTCATTGGCTGACAAATTCTTTTTAAGCTCCTGCTATCTGTCTCACCAGTTTAAAAAAGTTACTGGCTTTACACTGATAAACTATATTCAAAAGGTACGCATTACTCGTGCAAGGGATCTTTTGCTCTCAACCAACCACCCTATCTCTGAAATTGCACAGTCATGTGGCTTTCAAAGCTTTTCTCAGTTTAACAGAATTTTCCGCCAAACTTACGATCAGTCTCCATCTGCAATGCGCTCTAGCTCAACGACAATCACAAGTCAGCAATCAAATGTGGAGCTTTAATATTTGTTTTCACTTGCTGCGGCTAACTCTTTTAACCACTTGCTCACAGTTTCAGCGTTACGATTGATAATCAGCTCCTGTGGAAAATCAAGCTCATCAAGAAGCTTTCTTGCACAGTCATACACTCCAACAAAGGCGCTGAAATGAGCATCTGAATCGACACTTATAAAAGCACCATACTTTTTGCACTTTGCAATGATCTTACAACAATTTGCAATAGAAGAAGGACGCACATGAAATGTAGCTTCATTTAACTCGATTGCCTTGCCAAGCGTGCTGCCTCTTTTATGACAGTATCATGATCATACGGATACTGTACTGTTCCGCTGTGACCTAAAATATGGATTTTTGGATTTTTAAGTGCCTGCATATAAGCATTTGTGTGCTGTTCAACTGTTCCTGCCTTAAAAGTCTGCTCATGAAATGATGCTACAATGCACTCAAGACGTCCGAGTGTGTGCTCTGTCAGATCAATATTTCCATCATAATCTACAATATTGGCCTCAGCACCCTTCCAAACCTTTACACCATGGATATACTCTGGCAAAATCCTCATATTAGAAAAATGACCTTCATACGGTGCATCAGGCATTGACGGTCCATGATCACTCATATTGATTCCTTCAAGACCGTTTGCAAATGCACCACGACAATTTTCCTCTAGCGTGCTATAGGCATGAGTGCTTGCAAGCGTATGTGTATGAAGGTCTGTCTTTATCTCATAATTTCTCATAGTTTTCTCCTTTCTGCACGAATACCACCGTCTTTTAATGCCTCAAGAAGCATCACATCATTGTAAAGACAGTGCATGCGCTCTGGGTAATCTTCGTCATCATGAAAATGACCAAATAGCCAGTGCTGATATGAAATCGAATGCCATACGTGCTCTAAAATTTTATTTGTCACTGACAGATCCTTGTCTGGAAACCACGCCTTTACCATGCACTCTGGAACGGTATGCGTTAAAATCAAATCAAATGTATGATCATTTTCCTGCAATGATTTTAAAATTTGCTTTTCATCCTCTTTTGACAGATCCTCATCTTTCTGCCAGATATCAGGATGATTTTTCTTATACCCAGGGCCGGTTGTACTTCCGCCAATTAAAAGCATAGAAAATCCGTCGATTTTACATACACTTCCTCTTTTCAGGTAGTAAATGCCATCTGATGCCTTCATTGTATTTTCTGCTGTTAGGCTGCATCCGCTCTTTTGAAAAAGTAATTCATTTTCACTATCACTAATCTTAGGAAGTCTTTTTAATACATCATAATCTTCATGATTACCATCAATAAAGAAAACAGGATATGGCAGCTTCTTTATATATTCTGGCAGTTTCATCTCCTCTTCTGGCTTTGTGTCTTTGCGATTATCTGTGAAATCGCCGCAGATAAAAAGTGCACGAATACCAGTAAGCTTTTTTAGTCCTGTCTCCATAATCTTTTGCCGTTCTGCATTGGATGGAAAATGCACGTCGCTGATTACTGCTATCATCTTGTTTCCTCCTTTATGAAGTAAAAAGCGGGAGCCGTGTAAGCCCCCACTTTCTGTATTGCGTATTCGCTTATATTGTTACAATTTATTCTGCAGCAGCCATTTCTTCATCATACAGAGCAGCTCTTCCTTCGATAATGTCAGTCAGACCTGCATTGTCCATATCACTCTTTAACTGAGCCTCTAAGGAATCAAACTCATCTGGCTTGCAGCTGATCAGTCTGTATACATACTCGATCAGATCAGAACGGATCTGAGTACCATACTCATTCTCTGCCTCAGCATTGATAGAGAATACTGGATAACGATACTTGCCGATTGCAACAGTCTCATAGAAGTTCTCATACCACTCCTTGGAGTCGATCGGATCCTTACCCATAGCACTCTCAACAATACCAGCCTCATCATCCTGGAATGCGAAATGCTTGTTTACGATGTTGTAATCATCAAGAGTTCCCTTGTAACCCATTGTACTTAACTCATCAGCAGTAAATGCGACCGGAACACCATTCTCGCTAACTTCATGCTCTGGTGTGTAAGCTACGTTCTCTGCATTGGTTGGATCTGCTAACCAGTTCAGATAAGTCATGCACGCATCAACCTTATCCTCGCTTGCTGCCGGAACCATGATCCACATACCATACATCTGCTCGTATACGTTACGGATATCTCCGTTCTCCTGAGTGAAGCACTCAACCGGAACGAAAGTAGACTTGCCAAGATCATTGTTTAAGGTATGGATATTCTCCCACTGAGTAGAGTTATCATCTAAGAAGAATGCAACCTTACCAGCTGCGATGTTTGACTTATGTACTGACTCATCTGTATCAGTAGCAAAATCCTGAACGATAATGCCATCGTTGTACATCTGGTTCATCTCTCTAATACCATCTAATGCGCCGTCATGAGCTACGATATAATTCTCGCTGTAGGTAAACTCATCCTTCTCATCCTCGAAGGTTACATAGGAACCAACAAAGTTCAGATACATCTTCTCTGTATCCTGACGTCCGCCCATGCTCCACGGAATCATATCAGGATACTTCTCATGAATTGCATACAGATCATCAATCAGCTCCTGCTTTGTAGTCGGAACCTCAAGTCCCATCTCATCAAGGATATCCTTGCGGATGTAAGCGGTATGACGCGGATTCTCAGTTCCTCTCTTTGACAGGATTGCGTACTGTGATCCATCATACAGACCCATGTTCTGGATATCACCAGACTGCTCCTGAATAGTAGTTCCGATATTCTCGTAAGCGTCAGTCAGATCAGCCAGACCACCCAGATTTGCGTAGTTTAAGAATACGTTCTGGTCATAAGAGAAAATGATATCAGGTGCATTTCCACCAGTCATCATAGTTGTCAGAACATCCTCACTGGTAGATCTTGGAACAGCTACGAACTCAACCTGCAGACCCAGATCTGCAACCTGCTCGTTGATCCACTCGCTCATCTTGTTCTCCTCAACAGTCATACCCTGCGGAGCATCTCCACGGTCCCAAACCATAACACGAATTGTAGTGGTTTCGTCTGCCATTGCCGGAATCACGCCCATGCTTGTTACTGCCATTGCTGCTGTAAGAGCTACTGCAGCTGATTTTCTCATCTTTCTCATTGTAAACTCCTCCTAAAGATTTTTTATGATGTCACTGCCCGTCTGGCTTTAGCCAGACAGCGCAGACACTCACTTTGAAAAAAATATTGTGTAAAATCAACCCTTTACTGCACCCAGCATAATACCCTGAGTGAAGAATCTCTGGATGAATGGATATACAACTAACATCGGAGTCATGGACAGCGTAATACTTGCTGCCTTAATATTCTCTGCTACAAGCTGTGTTGTACCACTCTCCTCAGACTGAACATTTACAGCCTCGATCATCTGCTTTAACGCCATCTGAACAGTATGAAGACCTGTCTTCTGTACATAGTACAGCTGATCATCAATACCATTCCAACGACCTACTGCGTAGAACAGACAAAGAGTTGCGATAGTCGGTACACAAAGCGGTATTGCGATACGATACATAATCTTGAACTCACCGCATCCATCAATACGTGCTGCCTCATACAAGGAATCATCAATACTTGCAAATGCAGTACGCATGATGATCATGTTGTAAACACTAAGTGCACCAGGAATGATCAATGCCCATACAGTATCAATCATGCCGAAAGACTTGATATTTAAGTAGTTCGGGATTGTACCAAGGTTTAAATACATGGTGATAACGCAGAACAGATTGACAATCTTTGAACCCTTCAGACCCTTTCTTGAAAGCGGATATGCAAGAAGGATAGTCATAATCATATCAACTGCAGTTACAACTGCCATAAGAATAATGGAATATCCAAAAGAGCTTACGAATGTACCACTCTTTAATGCCTTTGCATAAGCATCTACATTAAATCCAATCGGGAAGATAAATACCTGTCCCTTGTTGATTGCATCTCTACCAGAGAATGAAATGGAAATTACACGAAGTACCGGGATAATTGCAATCACACTGATTAAGATAAAAAAGATTACCCAGAACGTCTGAAAGCGGCGATCTTCTTTTGTTTTTAATCCGTCCATTACATGACACCTCCCTGTCCCATTTTCTTAGCGATCTTATCAAAAATAATTACCATAGCGATACCGATTACAGACTGGAACAGACCAACTGCTGTTGCGTAGTCAAAACGTCCCTTACCGATACCAACTTCGTATACATATACACTAAGTACATTTGATGCATCCTTTACAAGCATGTTGCTCATCATGTAAGGACGGTCGAATGCGATGTTGATGACTTTACCAAGCTGCATAATAAGCAGTGTGGAAATGGTCGGCATAATCTGAGGAATTGTTACATACCAGATACGCTGTAATCTTGTTGCACCATCAAGGTAAGCTGCCTCACTCTGTGACGGGTCAGTTCCCATAAGTGCTGCCAAATAAATGATCAGTGAATAACCAGCTGACTGCCAGATACCCATTACCCAGTAAATAATTCTCCACCAAATTGTATTTGTTAAGAACGGTACTGTTGGTAAACCAAATACGCCAAGTACACCATTTAACAGACCATTTCCTGAGAACAGCTGAGTACTGATACCTGCGATAATAACCCAAGAAAGGAAGTTTGGCAGATACAAAACGATCTGAGTCATCTTGCGGACGCCCGTACTTCTTAACTCATTTAAAAACAGTGCCAAAAAAATCGGGAATGGAAATCCGATAATCAAATCACCGATATTTAAAATCAATGTATTCTTTACTGCAAACCAGAACTCACTTGATCCGAATGCCTCCTTGAAATATTTAAAACCAACCCACGGAGACTCCCAAATTCCTTTGAAAATGTTATACTTTTTAAATGCAACAACGATGTACAGCATCGGCTTATATTTGAAACAAATCAGCCAGATAATCGGTATCAACATCATCACATACAGCTGCCAGGTATTTCTCAGGTATATTTTCCAATTAACCTTTTTCTTTGCCACACCCGGCGTTTTTTTGTTTGCCATGTCCGCAGTCCTCCTTTTTTTTATTGTTTCTTTAGAAACTTTTCATATCTGATGTGTTGATTATAGCAAAATTGCACACCCAAAAGCTATGCGTATTTGGTCGTTTCTTCGGAAAAACATTGCATTTTTTGCTCTTTCATTGTATCTTTTCCACATTTTTTCCGAAGAAACCTATTTTTCTTACTGCACTTTTATATTTATACCAACAAAAATGTCTTGATCTCAAACGGTCTGATCTCAAATTTTGCTCTCTGTCCGTCAAACACAACTTCTCTTTCTTTTTGTTCCATCATATCACATTCATAGATGTATTTCGGGCAAAGGCCTCTAATTCCATTCCACATTTGTGCGGATACCGCTTGACTCATACATACGAACAATCAGTCCACTTTCATCTTCCGCACGTTTTACTGATGTTACAATAACATTTGGTGATGACACTTCACACATTGTATATCTGGCTGAAGATTTTTCCTCTGTCAAAAGCGATGGCTTATAAACAGAAAGAATCGGCTTTTCATTAAGCTTTCCTGCCTCGTGTACCACATTTGCCTCTCTCCAGTCACCCATATGCGGCATCAGGCATATGTAAGTTCATGAAGTCCCTTATCAGCATCTGGGAATGGGAAGACACCTGATGTAAGAAGCGTCAGACTAACAAAGCTGTCCTCAATAGAATGACCATATCTTCCATCATTTAACAAAGCCACACCAAAGCCTGGCTCAGACAGATCCACAAAGCGATGTGCACACATCTCAAACTGGGCACGCTGCCAGCTTGTATTTCTATGTGTTGGACGCTCCATCACACCATATGGAATCTCGCATGCTGCCGTTCTTGTCATGACATCCAAATGAAACTCTGCTTTTACAAGCTGCTGCTGTTCTTTCCAGTCAATCTTTGTCTTAAAATCAATGCGTCTTGTGTGTGCAAAGAATACAATATCCTGCTCAATAACTGAAGACTCATAAGAAAGCTCTGTGTGAAGCACAGCACAGATTTCTCCTGTCTCAGTCATCATGCAAGGCTTTTTCGCAAGAGTCTTCCAATGCTTTCTTGAATAATATGACTCCACATTCCAAGCATCATAATCCTTAGGAATATCTTCATAAACAACAATCTCGTTTCCTACAGTACCTGCTTCTAAAACTTCACGCTTTGCCTCTTTATCATAAAGAGAGGTAAGTTCGCCAAGCTCATTCCAGGAAACAATATACCAAGGTGTCTCAAGTGTATTTTCATCACGTAAAACAAAATATTCTTTCTTTGCCTTTTTGTCTAAGCTTTCTTTCTCTGCAGATAATTCCATATATAAGCTGCCCTTTGCAGGAAGTGTAGCTGTGACAAGCATTTTGCCATCTTTAAGGCACTGCGCGCTGTCACATTAGTAAGAGAACAGCCCTTGTCGATACCGCATTCCTGCTGCTTCTTTTTATCAAGCTCAATCACCTGCTCTGCTGCAAAGCCAAGTGGATTCCATGCACAGATTCCGTTTTTTTGCTCGCTATTATTACTGCTCAGGCTTTCTAATGCCTCACTGATTATTTCTTCATCCATTGCCTTAATCTTTGCATAGTCGATATCTGACTGCTCATAGACTTCATCAATTGCAGATCCCGGCAAAATATCATGAAACTGATTTAACAACAGAAGCTTCCATGCCTTATCAAGCGTCTCTTTTGGATATGCATTCTTGTTTGCATTCTCATTTTTCTTATTCATCCACCACAAAGTGATGCCAGCCACTCTGCCTGCTGATTTTTATACTCACATATACGGTTATTCTTTTTATTCTCTGCAATTGAACTAAATGTACCGCGATGATACTCAAGATACAGATCACCATACCATGTGTTTAACTTTTTATTCTGTAAATTTTTATCAAGTACCTGTAAGTACTCTTTTAGTCCAGACAGCTTTACCTTAGGAACTCCTGGGATGCCGTAAGACAAACGCTTACTTTCCTCAAGCATTCCTTCTGTCGGGCCGCCGCCTCCATCACCATAACCATAAATTGTAAGAACAGCATCATTTAGCTCTTTATTTCTGTAATTCTGCCATGTTCATTGTCTGGCTGGCATTCTGTCTGCCATTGTATGTAACCTCGCGAACTGGCTTTTCAAAACGCTCCGGGTATGCTTCGTAATTCTTTGTTGTGATATAAAGGCCTGTTACGCGGCTTCCGTCAATTCCTTCCCAAAGAAATGTATCATCTGGCTGCTGATCGGCATCATTCCAGCCCATCTTTGTTGTCAGGAAGTAGCGAATACCGCTTTTCTTCATGATCTGCGGCAATGCACCTAAAAAGCCAAATGCATCAGGCAGCCACAATATCTCCTGCTCTTTAATGCCAAACTCTTCATTGAAAAATTTCTTTCCATATAAAATCTGACGAATAAGTGACTCACCGCTAGTTAAATTGCTGTCAGACTCCAGCCACATAGCACCGTCTGCTCCCAGCGTCCTTCCTTTACGCGTTCCTTTACCTGCTCAAAAACCTCCGGTGCTTCTTCTTTTACATACTCATAAAGCTGAGGCTGGCTTAAAAAGAAACGATACTCTGGATAACGCTTCATCAAATAAAGCACTGTTGAAAAGCTTCTTACAGCCTTTTCTCTTGTTTGGCGAAGCGGCCATTTCCATGCCACATCAATATGCGTATGACCAAGTGCATAAACAGTTGGCTGTCAATCTCCCATTCCTTTTCATATAAATTTTCTTTAAGCCATTTGCTTGCTGCTATAAGGGATGCACGATACTTATCACTTTTCTTAACACGAAGATCTAATAAATCACCTGCCTGATTTAAAAGCTCCAGAAGCTTTCTTCTTTTTTCTTCTTCTGGGCGCATTTGCTTTGCTGCCTCAAGCGGAAGCTTCATATCATAATAAAGTGCCTCTGCCTCCTGTTCCTTCGCGAATACCTTAAGATATAAAAAATTACTCTTTCCTGGACTGTTGACATATGCATATAATCGAATATCATATATCTTTCCTGGCTCTGCACAATCACTTAATATTACTTCATGATGATTAAGATCCATGGCACACGTAAGCACTCCATTTACATAAACCATAATCTGTGGATTATCAGTATTCCATATATCATCTGCGCCAGTGTCAAGCGAAAAGCCAATAATGCGTCCCTTCATCTCTTCTGTAATTGTCACAGAAAAAGCAAAAATCCCATGGTAATCCGGACCGCCCCACGTATCTGTGCACGAAAAAACTGGCCAGCTGCTGCAATCATCCAGTACAAGACTTCTCTTCGCATAGCCCTTGTGTGTACTGCATCCAGATTTGGCGCTACACCATATTTTTTATTCTCATCCTCTTCGCAGTCTGCAGTCATATCTGCGCAGTTGATCTCATCTGCCATCAGATCCAAAAAACGTACCTGTTGGATCGTTTCAAGCACGGTACGTCGCTCGCTGTTTAAGCGATTCACATACGCCTCCACACGATTCATATATCAAGTGATCTCATGTTTCCTCCTAGTGAAATCAGGGTCAGATTTAACCCTGATTTTCAGATTTTTATTTATCATCAAGCAAACAGAATTGGGTTTGAAATTGCAAGGTTATTCTCTCCTCCATCTGCTACAAACAAAACCCATGCAGCATCGCCAAAATCAAGCTCATCTGCCGCTATATCATACATAAAGCCGCCCTCTGCTACATCAGCCTTTGCACAAAGTTCAACCTTCTTATCAGCACCTGTGTACATCCACAGATGATTGATCGGTTTCTTTGAAAATACATGAACTGACAGTGTACCTGTCCTATCTTTAAGTACTGCCTTCTCACCATAAGAAACTCCATTTACTTCTGCCGTCACAAGCGGACCATTACTTATAAAACTATGTCCCTCACGGATAGCCTGAAGAATTTCCTGAGGCTGATTTTTTCCATTTGTATACACATAATTATGGATTGTAGACGGTGTGTTAGACTGCTCCACCCACGATAAAAGACGCGGCCATACCTTATTGTACAGCCAAGTCAGATAGGCAACCTTCTCATTCATCTGCACTGGATAAATCTCCGGGTGTTTCATCACAATATCCATCAGCCAATCTAACCACTCTGTCATGCCAAAATAATCGTCACCATAAATGTTGTGTGTATCACTTCCCGTTGTAGCAGTCAGGCGCTTTCCCTCATCTAAAAGAGACAGCCACTTTTTGAATGCCTTAGCATTGATTGTGCCAGCTGCAAATGGAGTCGCACCATTCCAAATCTCCATTGATTCAAAAATTTCAACCATATCCCAAAACTCGCTGTTGTAGCGAGTGGAAAAACTCACATCAAACGGATGATTTACCTGCGGCAGACCACCTTTTTTTCGAATCTCACTGCAAATGCGTATAAATTCATTGCGAAGTTTCTCTGTTGTGCGTTCCTTTCCCTTTGGAATCTCATAGATCACGTCATCATCTACGCCAAGCTGCAGCACATGACCATTAGAGGTTGAAATTTCCTTTGAGATAATAGGTGTAAAGTTATTATTTTGTCTTTGCCATTCTTCATGGTTAAGTACATTATGATGATCACTTAGCGCACCAAACTGCATTCCAAGAGACTTCATGGAACGGCACACTGATCTGGAGTCTCTATTACAGGATCTGTTCCGCCATACGCCGGACTGCTGTATATACTATGATGATGAAGATCACCTGCTGTCCATCCATGATCAGTTAAATGTGCTATACGCGCCAGTCTTGCCTTAATTGTTGTCACTTTATCCTTTGTGATTTCAAATGGCACAAGAACAGTACTGTACTCTGGTCCGCATGTCACCTCTGCCTCATAGCTTCCGCACGGCAACTTCACAGACAATGAGCCGTCCTCCTCGGTCACTAAACGGCGAAGGGAAAAACGAGTGCGAATCTTATGCTCTTTATTATCCCAAATTTTTACCTGTGCCACAATAGGATCATCATTTTCTGCTGTCTGCAGCTTCATAGTACCAAATTCACTGCCTGGAGCCTGCAAATTATAGTAATACCCTGCCTGCGCTGCACATCTTTGAAGAAACTGCATCGTGTTGATTCAGTTCCTCTCGATTTAATTTTTCAAGAAATGTCTGATTTTCTTCTGCTTCTATTGTTGTCTCCATTTCCTTTAAGAGCTCGATCAGCTTATCAAATTTCATTGTTTTTCTGCTTCCTCTTTTTCTACTCTAATTGATACTTGCGAATTGCTACGTTACAATGCATTTATTCAATTACAATTGCTTCTAACTCTGGTCTTGCTGCTTCTCCTTTAAAGCTTTCAATTACAAGATCTGCACAATCCTGCGCATGGATTGCCTCTCCAAAGCAGGCGCGCTCTTCGCCCTCGAAAACAACACGGCTATTTCGTATAGTCACGCCATCTGCTCTTCTCATATAGAAGCCAGCGCTTGGAATCTCTTCAATCTTCTGTCCAAAGCCTGGTCTTAAATCATACAGCCCCTTTGGCCATTTGCTCTTTGAATGAATCTTTACCTTGACATCCTCAAACAGCACATCCTCAATGTGGTTTCCATCACTTCCTGATAAAAATACACCATTCTCTGAGTCGCAGGTGATATTGCGGAATGTAATTCCTGAAATATGGCCAGACTGCTTCTCTGGCACACGATTATGTGTTGTTATGCTGATTGGCTCACCGCAGCCCCACCAACAATCTGCGAAACGGCGTGTCTCGATGATAATATTAGAAAACATTGCATTTTTTACATGACCACCATCGCGAATCTGAATAGAAATTCCACGATTGCTGCCGCTGATAATACAATTATTTACTGTCAGATTTTCAAAATTGCCAGTTCCTTCTGTTCCGATCTTCAATGCTGCGGAAGTGGAAATTAATGTACAATCACTGATCAGCACATTTTTTGTCGGACCATATTCCATGTTTCCTGCAGAACTCTTCAGACAAATACAATCATCACCACACTCAATATGGCAGCCTATAATGCGTACATTTGTGCTATGGTCTGGATCAATACCATCAGAGTTTGCAACATTCAAATCATTTAAAATGCGAATGCGGTCAATCAATACATCATCACAGCCTGCTGTGTGCAAGTCCAGAAAGAAACATTTCTGATAATAATATTTGTAAAATTGATATGATTACAATGTTCTACATAGATGACAGTCGGGCGCGGATAAAAATCGCCTGTAACGTAGTACTGGCTTACCTGCTTTACAAATGCAAATGCATTTCCGTCAATAACGCCATCTCCTGTGATTGCCATATGGTCGGCATCCTTCGCATAAATAAAAGCATATGATGGCTTTAATGTTACTGGTGTTCCCTCAATCTTTACACCATTATCCTTCTGACCCTCATTTGGATGAAAATAAGTTGTCAGATCGCTATGCGCCTTTAATACGCTTCCTCTCTCTAAATGAAGATCTACATATGGCTTTATAATAATGGAGCTTGAATAATATGTTCTTCCGCTTCTAAGCACAACCTGGCCGCCACCGGCAGCACTGCATTCGTCAATTGCTTTCTGAATAGCGGCAGCGTCATTTGTTACTCCATCTGCCTTCGCACCATATTCTAATACGTCGTAAATCATCAAATCTTCCTCCTTTTTTTCTGCATATATAGTAAAAGGGCAAGGGCATTAAAACCCTTGCCCTCAAACTTTTTATTCGGCTGAAAGCTGACTCAGCTCTCCAGTTTGCAGGTTATAACAATATGTTTGATTCCTGCATTAGAATCTGCTGAATTATTTTCTGCACTCGTTTTTATGTTTGCAGTGTTCTTTGCAGTCAAAATAATATAATTTTCCATGGCATGCTCCACAGAGACAAGCTCTAGTGAATCATCTGGCTCATAAATAGTTTGAAGCTCGCTTCCATTTGGACGAACCTTTGCAAGCTTTCCATCATACAGACCATAGACCCAATTTCCATTTCCACAAAGACCAGATGGGTCTGAGACTCCATCAAAGTCAAGCAAAACAATCGTGCCTACATCTAAGTTGCAGCTGTACATAAGCTCTGTCTTTGTATCATAATAAATAAGATACGGTCCAATAACCTGTGCCCAAGCCACATCATTGCCATCATCAATGCCTAGTTCAAGACGCTGAATAGCTGTATGCTGATAATCGCTTCTTGTTATGTCTCCATCTGTATCCAAATAGTAAACCTTATCCTCACCAAATGTAAGGAAACGTTTGATATACGGATATGCTGTTCCTACAGGATCTCCTGTCATTGAATATTCACGATTTTCTGAGAAAATGCTTCCATTCATGATATATGCTTCTGTGCCAACGTTTGCTGCACTCAGCTGCAGATCTGTGCCATCAAGCTGTGTACTATACGCATTCAGAATACCATCCTGATAAGCAAGCATATAAACACGATAACCAATAATATTAAATCCCGGTGTATTCAGTGCAACCTGCGTTGCTCCTGGCAAATCACTCTGATTAGTATAGAGCGTCTGAAAAGCCTCATCAAAATTGGTATATTTTGCGTAAATACATCCCGAAGAAACATCTGGAATTGGAGTATAGCTTTCATTTGAAAAAGTTGGATACTTTGCTTTTGCCGCTTCATGATATGGATTTGTATTATCCTCCTCAGACTCGGATTCTGCTTCTGTCTCCATCTCAGATTCTACTTCAGATTCTGTTTGAGATTCTGTCTCAGTTTCTCTCTCTGATTCTGACTCTGATTCAGTTTTATTTTCAGCATCTTGTGTGCTTGTTTCTGTCTGCTCAAGACTTGTTTTCTCTTGTTCAGTGGAAGCTGTCTTTGTCTCTGTTTCAGATTCTTTCTCTGTTTCTGCCTCTGATTCTGATTCAGTTTCTGCTTCATCCACAGATTTTTCTTGTGTGCTACTCTCTTCTTTTAAGGAAGATGGCTCTGTACTGCCTGCACTTGAAGTAATTTCTGCACTATCAGATACAGCAGCTGTATCAGCTGCTGTATTCTGGGAAGTTTGATTATTTTCGTTATTATTTTCTAAATTATCATCTGCACTTGATGATGGAGCTGTCTCAGATGACGTTTGTGTTTCAGATGACTTAACCTCTGATGAATGCTCTTTTTCAGTATTCTCTTCTAATGATTTGTCAGAAGATTTTTCTGGAAGCTTTGCAGACTCTTCTGCGTCTGGCTGATTTCCAGCTGAAAATTGCTCATTCAGTGCATTTACAAATTCTCCAAGATGACCTGTCGCTGCAAGGATCGCTGCGGCAAGCGCAATCGAAGAAACAAGAACAAGAATCACAATCGGTACGACATGATGCTTTTCTTCTTTACTTCTTCATATGTTTCCTCATCCACATCGACATATCTACTGACATCTTCCTGCTTCAAATCATCGATAATGGCCTTTTCATATTCATAGACAGAGTCATCACAAGAGTTGCCCTTGGCATGCTCTTTACTGAGGATT
>ENA-OQCN01000230-OQCN01000230.1-human-gut-metagenome-genome-assembly--contig:-NODE-230-length-29244-cov-3.140914_pt1 | contig 29244 bp, 33 predicted proteins | sample MGYA00242497_ERZ504576 | MGnify/ENA primary metagenome ERZ504576 (study PRJEB26092, sample SAMD00036296) | human gut metagenome | host: Homo sapiens | study: EMG produced TPA metagenomics assembly of...
CGGCATTATTTGGGGGTATATTTGTTTTGATAGGAATTGTGTTTTTTATCACACGAACTGAAATTCACAAGTTAAGAGATAAAAGTATTATTGATGAAATAAGAATGGATATTGTATAAATGTCAATGCTGTTGTGTTCCCTTATCAGAGTTCGTAAATCCATATGGGAAGATATAACATAAGGAGGAACGAAATGTCATATAAATTAGTAATTGCTGAGAAACCCTCGGTGGCGCAGTCCATCGCAAAGGTAATCGGTGCAGATAAGAGAGAGGACGGATACCTGGAGGGCAATGGTTATATTGTCGGCTTTGCGCGGACCGGAGTGGTAACGGAGACAGTGGAGAGGAAAGGAATCGGAACCTCCGCAACCAGGGCAGCGACGATTGAGAAGCTGGTCCGTATGAACGAAATCGAAGGTATGATCACGGAACTGGTCAGAACTTATAAGATCATTGAAGATGCAGAAGTGCTCATGCATCCGGTACTGGAAGAAATCGGAGTATGTCCTTGCTGTGTGTGAAACTTGTCTGTAAATAGCTAATAACAGCAAGGCCTCTATGGTAAAATATAAATCATGCCATCATTATTCCGTACGAGATAATGGAGTAATCAGAAAACTGGCTGCCTACGTCATTCTTGGCATCAACACAGAAGGGAAAAAAGAGGTTCTTTCAATCACTGTCGGTGATAATGAAAGTTCAAAATACTGGCTGTCCGTCCTGAATGAGCTGAAGAAAAGGCTAGACTGGCTCTGGATCGTGTTACTGAAAAATGGACCGCAAAATACCCGAATTCTATGAAACGCTGGTATGATAACTGGGATGCAATAACGCCGATTTTCAAGTTCTCACCGGATGTCAGAAAGGTTATTTACATGACCAATGCAATTGAAAGTCTGAATTCTACCTACCGTAAGCTCAACCGTCAGAGAAGCGTACTTCCAAGTGATACAGCGCTTCTGAAAGCCCTGTATCTGGCAACTTTCGAAGCCACTAAAAAATGGACTATGAGCATTCGGAACTGGGGACAGGTCTACGGCGAACTCAGCATTATGTATGAGGGACGACTCCCAGAATAACAGAATCTGTATGGTTACTGTTCACAGGCAGGCATTTTCTGAACTGAAAATGCGTATGATACAGTGGTGGTAGCAGATTTTGCCGATTTGGAATGCGAAGCATCGGCAAATCCGTTACTGGAACGAGGTACGAGTGAACAGTAAGAAAAAAATCTTAATATTTGCTTAAAATCCCTTATAAACTATATTCAGATGGAAAATTGTGCTACAATACCAATGATGGGCAGGTTTCGCAAAAACTGCCCCAAAAGAGAAAAATAAGAGGATGGGAGGCAAAATGTTATGATAAAAAAGAGACTGGAATGGTTAAAGCGCGGTCTGTGTATCACATTGGCGGGTACTATGATCATCTGTTCCGATACCATGGCATTTGCAGCAGAAGCGGCAAACGGACAGGTCGTAGAACAGACGGATGCCACAGAAAATGAGACTGGGGTTTTGACGGATGCTCAGTCAGACCAGACCGGAGAAATGGTGAACATGAGGATCGTCCGGGGTAACAGGACAGACTGAAGCCGGCGAGGCAGCCGAAGCGGCGAAACGACAGAAACAACGGAAGTAACCGAAAATACCGAGAATACCGAGGTGACGGAAACTACCGAAGTGACGGAAACTACCGAAGTGACGGAAACTACCGAAGTGACAGATCCTACGGAAACCACTGAGGTTACCGAAGAGACCGAAGAGACGGAAACAACGGAAGATACCGAGATTAAGGAAGCGACTGCAAATGGAGTCATCATAAGCAAAAAAGATAAATATGCAGTTGTCAGCGCGGGAGAAACAGTGACGCTTCCGGGATATTCGTTTGAGACAACGGGAGATGATGAGCCGGAGGTTGAGTGGCTGATCGATGATAACAGTATCGCAACACTTACTACGTCGAAAGTAGATGGAAAGCTTACAGGAGAGGTAAAGACATTAGCAGCAGGTGTTGCTGTCCTTACACTTCAGGTAAAAGATACACCGGCTGATAAAGATAATTATTATATTGTCGTAAAACCGAAAAATGCGCCGTCAAGCTGTACGGCGGATACGACATATAATACAGTAAGTTTAGGCTGGTCAAAAACAGCAGATGCAGACGGCTACACCATCACACGAAAAGTGGAAGGCTCAGATACAGAGCAGACGATCGCACATGTGGATGGTACTGATACGGTGTCGTATAAAGATACGGCAGCACAGACCGGAATCAGCTATATTTATCATGTATATACCTATACAAAATATACGGACAACGGACAGACGGATTATGCCAATACGGATACCTATGCATCCGTAAAAGCAACACCACAGCTTGGAAAAGCAGCAATGACATCTGTTACAGCGGAAGGTTACAGCAGCCTGACACTAAAATGGGAAAAAGTGGATGGTGCAACCGGATATATCGTATATCGTTCCACAGATAAATCAAAAGTGGACACACAGCTCACGGATATCACGAACGGTGCAGTAAGTTATGTGGATGCCGCACTGACAGCCGGAACGACCTACTATTATAAAGTACAGCCATATCGTGTGGTAAACGGCAAAAAGGTTTTTGGTGATGCGTCGGGCATTCTCTCCGGCAAACCGCTTCCGTCAGCGACAAGATTGAACGCAGAATCAGCCGGATATAAAGAAGTAAAACTGGCATGGAGTGCCGTGGATGGTGTGACGGGTTATGAGGTTTACAGAAAAACATCATCATCCTCTTATAAAAAGATTGCAACTGTAACAAATGGAAAGACAAGTTACAGCGATACAAAAGTGACAGCAGGTACAGCCTATACCTATAAAGTAAGAGCCTATAAAACGGTAAATGGAAGTCAGGTATATGGAGATTATTCCAACGAGGCATCGGCAACCCCTGCTTTAGAGGCACCACAGATTACAGTTAGAAATGCGTCTTACAACAGTGTGACGATCACATGGAATCAGATCAGCGGTGCACATGGCTATAAAGTATATCGTTCTACGAAAAAGGACAGCGGCTATAGAGCTGTTAAGACAGTCAATGATAAAACGACGATTACCTGTACAGATAAAAAATTGTCGGTAGGAACGAAGTATTATTATAAAGTCTGTGCATTCCGTACAGTCGGGGATAAGAATGTAGCAGGGAACTATTCGGATGTGCAGTCGATCAAGGCGGCACCGGAAGCAGTAACATTAAAATCAGAAGCAGCAGGTGCAACGGCGATCAAACTGACATGGAATAAAGTGAACATGCCATCACAGGTGGCGGATATGCAGTATATCAGGTTGTAAACGGAGCAGATCAGCTGGTAAAAAGATGCAGTACAAAGAGTACTTCTTATACAGTGACAGGACTTACACCTGGTCAGAAATATACATTTAAAATCGTTTCCTTTGCAAAAGATAAAAATGGCAAAAGAGCATATGGTGGAACTTCCAATGAACTTACTGCAACACCGAAACTTCTTCCGGTAACGATCGACACGATCAAATCCGGCAAATACAACAGCGTCGTATTGAGCTGGAATGTTACTTCCGCAGGGGATGAGGACGGATATATTGTTTACCGTGCAGCTTCTAAAAAAGGAAGTTATAAGCAGATCGGAACCGTAAAAAGAAAGAGCGGAGCCATGACCGGATCTTATACAGATAAAAACGTTAAGATTGGAAAGAAGTATTATTATAAAGTAGTAACTTACAAAAACATTTCGGGCGGTAAAATGCTCCGTTCCGCTTATTCAGGTGTAAAAGGCATTACAGCCGCACCGAGTATCACAACGGTTAAAGTGAAATCGGCAGGAAATGAAAGACTGAAAATTACATGGAAAAAGGTAAAAGCATCCAAAAACCGTTATGTAAAGGGATATGCGATCTACCGCAGCACTTCTGAAAATGGAAAATACAGAAAAATTAAGACGATCAATAAGGGAACAACAACTTCGTATGTGGATAAGGGACTTGTAACCGGTAATACCTATTATTATAAAGTTCGTACTTTCTGTACGTCCGGTGGAAAGAAAATCTACAGTGATTATTCCGATCCGGCATCCATGCAGGTACTTCCGGGAAAACCTTCCATCCAGGTAGTTGCAGCAAATTATAACACCATTACGGTCTCCTGGAAGAAAGTAGAAGGGTGTGATGGATATCGTGTATATCGTGCAACAGAGAAAGATGGAAAATATAAATCAGTCAAAACCTGTTCTTCCGTTAATACGCTTTCTTATAAGACAGTAAGTTAGAGACAGGAAAAACCTATTATTATAAAGTAAGAGCTTATGTGAACAAAAATGGCAAAAAACTTTATGGTGACTATTCCGCAGTGAAACAGGCAACGCCGGTTCTTTCAAAACCAACTGGATTATATGCAGCCTCAATTGCTGAAAACCAGATCAAGCTGACCTGGAATGCGGTGGATGGTGCAGAAACTTATACCGTATTGAGAAGTAACTCTGAGAACGGAAAATATAAGATTGCAACGGAACTTTGTACAACAAATTCTTTTATTGATTATACCGCTGTGACAGGAAAAACCTATTATTATAAGATTTATGCGGTTCGTGGAGAGTACGTCAGTGCAACAACGGATTGTGTAAGTGTTATATCGTCAGCACTTGAAGTGAGCACAACGAGTGTACTGATCAAGACAGGAACGAGTGTAAAAGTAACAGCAACTGCAAAACCATACGGTGTGGTATACTGGTCTTCTGCTAACTCTATGATCGCCGTTGTTTCCTCAGATGGAACAATCTATGGACTGAAGGCTGGAACAACGACCGTAAAGGCATCTGCAAACGGAATCACGAAAGAAATCACGGTAACGGTAAAAGACAAACTTGAGACAGAGAATAAGATCATAGATATTTCAAGTGATAACGGTACGGTAGATTTTAATGCGATCAAGGCAGCCGGATACGAATGTGTAATGCTTCGTATTTCCAAAGGAACAACAGCGGATGCGAAGTTCCAGACAAATTATAAGAATGCGAAAGCAGCAGGCCTTAAGGTTGGTGTATACTGCTACTCCCTGGCGCAGAACGCAGCGCAGGCAAAAGCTGAGGGTGATAAAGTATTAAATATTCTGAATGCACAGAAGTTAGACTATCCGGTTGTATATGTACTTGATGATATCTCATTATTGTACAATAATGTAACAGCAACACAGAGAATTGATTTTATCAATGCATTCAGGACAGAAATCATTGATGGTGGAAAACAGTATAAGTTTGCACTTGGTCTGAACCAGAAACTTTTACAGCAGTATCCGGGCAAATATGTGGATACAAGCAAGCTCACAGGAACAGATCTGTGGATTATCAATTATCGTGCAGAGAGTCTTGGAAGCGGTTACCAGGGTAAAGGTAATGTGGTAATGTGGAGATACACGAACCAGGGTACAGTAAATGGTGTAAATGGCAAGGTAAATATCAGTATCCGGTATAAGACTTATTAATGAGAGTACAGGATACAGACAGTAATCCGCAGGAATGAGGACAGCTATGAAAAGTTATGCAAAAAAAATCATGACAAGACTGGCAGCAGGGGCGATGGCGCTCCTGCTTGCTGTCGGTACGGCTGCAACAGATATGTCTGTGTATGCAGCAGAAACGAAAACACAGGAAGGCACGACGGAAAAGAAAAAGATCACAGGATTTGCAGATCTTTCGGACAACCCGAAAGAGATTCGTATGACAGGTAAAATCAGCCTGAACCGCCTGCTTGCCAAGATGCCGCAGAGCATTGATGTTTATCTGGATGGCGGCAAAGAGACAACGAGTATTCCGGTAACCTGGAGCTGTGTCGGAGACTATGACACGACGAATTATTTTGTCTATGAATTTGACCCGAAATGGGATACCGATCAGTATTCACTTGGAGCAGGACAAAAGGACAAAATTCCATACATCAATGTGGTGATCTCAGGGACAAGTCTCTATAAAGGTGCAGCCATTTCTCAGGATGAGAAAAAATCCAACGAAAAAAAAGTATATAAATTTGCGAAAAGAAAGCTCAAATTAAATACAGCAGCGGCCTGTGGTGTGCTTGCCAATATTGAGAGTGAATCTTCTTTTAACCCAACCATAAGCGTCATTGATACCAACGGCAAGATCAGTTATGGTATCTGTCAGTGGAATGCTTCGAGATTTGATGACCTGAGAAACTACTGCAGCAGCAATGGTTATGATTATACTTCCATCGACGGGCAGCTTAAGTTTTTAAAATACGAACTGGAACATTCCGAGAAATATGCATTTTCCAAAGTGAAAAATGTCGAAAACACTGCAGACGGAGCCTATACAGCCGGGTATAACTGGGCAAAATATTTTGAGCGCTGTAACAGTGTATATTTTGAAGGACGTGCGAAACGCGCAAGAGATGTCTACTGGGCAAAATATAACGGTGACAGTCCAGATGATCCGGATAACCCGGATAACCCGGACGATCCGGTAACAAAGAAATATACCATCAAATATGTACTCTATGATGGGGAAAATAGCGATGCCAATCCATCGTCTTATAAGATCACAACAGAAACGATCACATTGAAAAAAGCAAAGAAAAAAAGGTTATACATTTGAAGGATGGTATAAGGAGAGCAGCTTTAAAAACAGGATCACAACGATCCCGAAAGGATCAAAAGGCAACCTTACCATTTATGCAAAATGGAAAGCAAATAAATATACCGTTCGCTTTCATGGAAACAAGGCAACCAGCGGCAGTATGCAGGAGATGAAAAATCTCGAATATGATATGGATTATACCCTTAGAAAAAATAAATTTAAACGCAAGGGATATAAATTTGTCCGCTGGAACACAAAGGCAGATGGAAGTGGAAAGAAATACGGCAACAAGGAAGAAATCGAGAACCTTTCTGCAAAAAACGGTGCAGTTGTTGATCTGTATGCACAGTGGTCAAGGGATACTTACAAGATCACTTACAAAACGAACGGCGGAGAACTTGCGGATGGTACTGCAAAGAAATACAACGTAGATACCAGAACGTTCAAATTAAAAACACCGGTCAGATATGGCTATACATTTAAAGGCTGGTATAAAGACAAAAAATGCACCAGACGTGTCACACAGGTCAAAAAAGGTACAATTGGAAATCTGACCTTTTATGCAAAGTGGCAGATCAATAAATATAAAATCAAATACGATGGAAACGGCGCAACCAGCGGTTCCATGAAAGGTGTCTCTGTCTGCCAATATGGCAAGAACTATACGCTTACAAAAAATAAATTCAAGCGCACGGGTTATGTGTTTGAGGGCTGGAATACAAAGAAAAACGGCAAAGGTGATTTTTATGAAGACGGAGAGGATATCCGTAATATCACAGCGAAAAACGGTAAGACAGTCACACTGTATGCGCAGTGGAGCAAAAAGCAGTACACGATAAAATATGTACTTGACGGAGGAACCATTTCGTCTGAAAATCCGACCGGCTACTATTACGACACACCTACGATCCAGCTTGCAGCAGCTACCAAAGAAGGATATACCTTTAAAGGATGGTATACGGATTCTGCATTTAAAAACAAGATCACGAAGATCAAAAAGGGAACCCGTAAAAATTACAAACTGTATGCAAAATGGAAGATCAATACTTACAATATCGTGTTTGACGGAAATGGAGCAACCAGTGGTTCGATGAAATCGATCAGTTCCTGCAAATACAATACAAGCTATAAACTCTCTGCAAATACATTCCAGAGAAATGGATATAAGTTTATCGGATGGAGTACCAAAGCGGATGGCAGCGATACTTTTTATGGAGATGGTGCAACAGTATCAAATCTTTCCCTTACAAATGGAGCAACAGTAAAACTATATGCACAGTGGGAAGCTTTGTAGGATGACAAAAATGAAATTTTATTTAGCACCGATGGAGGGACTTACCGGTTTTGTGTTCCGAAATGCATATCAGAAACATTTTGGAAATATAGATACCTATTTTACACCATTCATTAATAATAAAAAGATGAATTACAAAGAGATCAAAGACATTCTGCCGGAACATAATGAAGGGATGCATGTGGTTCCACAGATTCTGACGAATCGTGCAGAAGATTTTCTGGCAATCGCAAAAGAGTTAGGAAACTATGGTTACGAGAGCGTCAATTTAAATCTTGGGTGCCCGTCCGGGACGGTCGTGGCAAAGCACCGCGGCGCAGGATTTCTTGCGGTGCCGGAGAAACTGGATCATTTTTTAGAAGAGATCTTTGCGGAATGTCCGCTCAGGATCTCCGTCAAAACACGTGTCGGTGTCAATGATGCCGGGGAGTGGGAGCATCTTCTTTCCATCTATGAAAAATATCCGATGGAGGAACTGATCATTCATCCGCGTGTACAGAAGGACTTTTATAACAATACTCCGGATATGGAAGCGTTTTTATATGCGGTGGAAAACAGCAGACATACGCTATGTTACAACGGTGACATCTGCTCCGTGGAGGATTACCGGACATGGAGACAGCAGATGGAAGAGAAAAGGGAATGTGCTTTTATGCAGGAATCCGGGCATCAGACGGATCCGGAGGACACTGGCAGCCTGGTGTCCCATCTCATGCTTGGAAGAGGAGTTTTAAAAAATCCGGGTCTGATCAGAGAACTCACAGGACATGCACCAATTACAAAAGATCAGCTTCACGCGTTTCATGATGATGTATTAAAAGGCTATCTGGATGTGATGTCCGGGGAGCGCAACACGCTGTTTCGTATGAAAGAGCTGTGGTTTTATTTTGCAAAATATTTTACAGAACCCGAAAAATATGTAAAGCAGATCAATAAGACACAGCATGTGGCGGAGTACCGTGTGATTGTTGATAATCTGTTCCGCGAGCAGGAATGGGAACAAAAATAAAAAGTAAATATTTTATAAAAAAGTAAAATAAATAATTGTAAAATAAAAATGATTTTGCTATTGTAGAGTTAGATATCATACAGAAATGGAGGAGCCGTATGAGAAAACAAAGCAAAATCATTTTTATGCAGGAATTGTATTGGGGGTTGCTGCAGTGCTTACGGGGTGGCACTGTCGGGGGAGAGAAGATCCCGAAGGATTTTACAGTGAGTTATGATGGAATCAAAACGGCGGATATTACGGCGGGCGTCAGTGTACATGATCCATCCGTGATAGAGGCGGACGGTACCTATTACATTTTCGGATCGCATATGTCAGGGGCATCATCTGAGGATCTGCGGAACTGGACATCGATCGGTGACGGATATACGCAGTCGAATCCGATCTTTGATGATCTGCTTGGAACAGAGCATGTATTTGATTATACGGGAAGCAGAGACTCTGTGATACCGACTGACGATGGGACTTATCATGTCTGGGCACCGGACGTGGTCTATAACAGGGCACAGGACTTATATTATATGTATTTCTGTACGTCCTCGACATGGAATGCATCGAATCTGTGTTATGCTGTTTCAGATAAACCGGAGGGACCGTATACATGGAAGGGAGCACTCATTTATTCCGGATTCGCGAAAGATACGATCGAGGCAACTGATGTGCTCGATTATGTGGACATCAGCTATGCAAAAAAGAACTACATCACCGCGGGAAATAAATATAACTATGAGAAATATCCAAACGCAATCGATCCGACCGTCTTTTATGATGCGGACGGAAAAATGTGGATGGTCTATGGCTCGTGGTCGGGTGGAATTTTCCTGTTAGAGATTGATGAGAAAACGGGATTGGTCATCCATCCCAAAGAAGATGAGAAAAACGGCGTGGATCCGTATTTTGGAAAACGCCTGCTTGGCGGCGGACACAAATCGATCGAGGGACCTTACATTCTCTATGATGAGGAAAGCGGATATTATTATCTGTTTGTTTCCTATGGTTCCCTGACGAGAGAGGGAGGATATCAGATGCGTGTGTTCCGCTTAAAAACGGTGGATGGAGAGTATGTCGATATGAATGGGGCATATCCGGGGATGTGGGATGACAATGCAGCTTATGGCTTAAAACTTTCCGGCAATTATTATCTGCCGGGTCTAATAAGGCATATATGGCGACCGGGCACAATTCAGCTTTTGTGGATGAAGATGGAAAGAAATATATTGTATACCACACGCGCTTTGACAACGGGCAGGAGTATCATGAACCCCGTGTGCATCAGTATTTCCTGAATCAGGGTGGATGGCCATGTATGCTTCCGTATGCGACGGACGGTGAGACGATCGCAGAGAGCGGTTATGACATTTCGGAAGTGGCGGGAACTTATTATGTGATCAACCAGGGAACTGCGATCAGTGCCAGGATTGCACAGCCGGTAAAACTGGTACTGATGGAGAATGGAAAAGTGTACGGCGAAAACTTAGAAGGCATCTGGAGTATGGAGCAGGGCACCTGTTATATGACGATCACATACGGGGAAAAAGAATATAACGGTGTATTCTGTCAGATGAAAGATGAAGCAGGCACGGATGTTATGATATTTTCTGCGGCAGGAGCAGATGAGAGTGTCTGGGGCGTTAAATATTTTGAGTAAAATGAAAGCAAAGACGTGAGAAACGGCAGACGGAGCATAAAATACTTGCAAAGAACTCTTTCCCATGGTAATGTGTACGTATCTAAGTTTTGGGAAAGGAACGGGTACAAATGTTAAAAGCGATTGATGATTTCGTCTGGGGAGTTCCACTGATCGTGTTGATCTTAGCGGTTGGTATCTTTCTTACGATCCGGCTGCGTGGACTTCAGATCACGAAACTGCCACTTGCCATAAAACATATGGTGGCAAATGAAAAAAACGGAGAACACGGGGAAGTTTCAAGTTTCGGCGCACTCTGCACAGCATTGTCTGCAACGATCGGAACAGGTAACATTGTCGGCGTGGCAACCGCGCTTGTCGCCGGAGGACCGGGTGCACTGTTCTGGATGTGGATCGCAGCACTGCTTGGAACGGCGACGAAATATTCCGAGTGTCTGCTTGCAATTAAATACCGTGTTGTGGCAAAGGACGGTCATATCGTCGGAGGACCGTTTTATTACATCGAAAACGGAATGGGTGAAAAATGGAAATGGCTCGCAAAAATTTTTGCATTTTTCGGTGTCGGAGTAGGTTTACTTGGAATCGGAACTTTTACGCAGATCAACGGGATCACAAGTGCCGTGAACAATTTCTTTGATCCGCAGAATACATGGACGGTGGAACTGTTTGGCAGAACCTATTCCTGGACGGTTGTGATCGCAGGTATTATTCTGACACTGTGTGTGGCACTGGTTATCATTGGCGGTATTAAGCGTATTTCCACAGTAGCACAGGTTGTGGTACCTTTTATGGCACTGCTTTATGTCGTTGTGGTACTGATCATACTATTTACGCATCTTAGCGCAATTCCGGGAGCAATCGTAGAGATCGTGCAGAGTGCATTTGGACTTCGTGCGGCTGCAGGCGGAACCCTTGGATCGATCCTGATCGCCATGCAGATGGGAATTGCCCGCGGAATCTTTTCGAATGAGGCAGGACTTGGCAGTGCGCCGATCGCAGCGGCAGCGGCAAAGACAAATGAGCCGGTGACACAGGGACTTGTATCCATGCTGGGAACGATCATTGACACGGTGATCATCTGTACGATGACCGGACTTTCCATCGTGATCACAGGAGCCTGGGATATGGGATTAGAAGGTGTCTCTGTAACCACGAAAGCATTTCAGATAGGACTGCCATTCCCGGAGCAGGTGGCATCTTTTGTGTTAATGTTATGTCTTGTATTCTTCGCATTTACGACGATCCTTGGATGGAATTATTACAGTGAAAAATGTCTGGAATATCTGGTTGGGGACAAAAAGACTGTTTTAAAGGGATATCGCTGGCTGTATATCCTTGCAGTGTTTATAGGACCATTTATGACGGTATCTGCTGTATGGACGATCGCAGATATCTTTAACGGGCTGATGGCATTGCCGAACCTTGTTGCACTCGTTGCTTTGAGTGGGGTGGTAGTTGCAGAGACGAAGAAATACTTTGAAAAACAGAAATATTAGTGAGAAATAAAAAATGGCGGAGGCAGAGAGCTTCCGCTGTTTTTGCCTGGTGATGTAGTCTGCGTTTTTTGATTTTAGAAAAGTATATAATATTTTAGAATAATCTATACAAAACAACAAATAAGGAGTATACTGTGTATAAGAAAAATCGTGCGAATGTTATGAGATGGGAGGATACTGCATGTCAGATGAAAAATCTTTAAAGTACAATGAACCGTGGATCTTACAGCGGGCAGATCCATATGTTTACCGGCATACGGACGGCTCGTATTATTTTACGGCGTCGGTTCCGGCGTATGACGGGATCGTATTGAGACGTGCCGGATCACTGGCGGAACTTTCCGGGGCAGAGGAAGTCATGATCTGGAAGAAACATGAGTCCGGTCCGATGAGTTATCATATCTGGGCACCGGAGATCCACTATCTGTTTGGAAAATGGTATATTTATTTTGCGGGAGGCGAGGCGGAAGATATCTGGAAGATCCGTCCATATGTGTTAGAGTGCAGCGGGGACGATCCGCTGACGGATGAGTGGGTGGAACTTGGAAAGATGAAACGCGCAGCGGAGGATGAGTTTTCTTTTGAGGCATTTTGCTGGATGCGACCGTCTTTGAAAATAAAGGTGAATATTATTATGTCTGGGCAGAAAAGGTCGGAGTCGGCAAAATGATTTCAAATCTCTACATTGCAAAGATGGAATCCGGCAATCAGTTAAAAACAGTGCAGGTGCTTCTTACCACTCCGGATTACGACTGGGAGCGGAAAGGGTTCTGGGTCAACGAGGGACCTGCCGTGATCCATCATGACGGAAAAATGTTCTTAACATACTCGGCGAGCGAGACGGGTGTGGATTACTGTGTGGGAATGTTATCCATCGATGAGGATGCGGACATTTTAGATCCGCGTTTGTGGAAAAAAGAGCGTTACCCGGTATTAAAAACCTGTGAAAAACTGGGCATTTACGGACCGGGACACAACTCGTTTACCATGGATGAAGATGGAAATGACGTCATGGTCTACCACGCGCGGACGGAGGCAGAAATTAACGGAGATCCGTTGTACAATCCGAATCGTCATGCGATGCTTATGAAGGTAAAATGGGATGAAGCCGGAAGACCGGTATTTTCCTATGAAAATAAATAAAAAAGGAGAGAAAACAATGGCAAAACTGATCATCAATGAGGAAAACAAAAAGAGTCGTATTGAGCCGGAAATCTATGGACATTTTTCGGAGCATCTGGGGAGATGTATTTATGAGGGAATTTACGTCGGCGAAAAATCGGAGATTCCGAATGTAAACGGCATGCGCACCGATGTTGTGGACGCATTAAAGGAATTAAAAGTTCCGGTACTGCGCTGGCCGGGTGGCTGCTTTGCGGACGAATATCACTGGATGGACGGAATCGGACCGAAGGAAAAGCGTAAAAAATGATCAACACACACTGGGTGGTGTTGTGGAAGATAACAGTTTCGGAACACATGAATATATGGAACTGTGCCGTCAGATCGGCTGTAAGACTTACGTTAACGGTAATCTTGGAAGCGGAACTGTCCGTGAGATGTCAGAGTGGGTGGAGTACATGACCTTTGAGGGCGTCTCCCCGATGGCAGATTTGAGAAAAGAAAACGGACATGAGGCGCCATGGAAAGTGGACTATTTTGGTGTCGGCAATGAAAACTGGGGATGCGGTGGAAATATGACGCCGGAATATTATGCAAATGAGTACCGCAGATACCAGACCTATGTGCGCAATTATCACCCGGACCGTCCGATCAAAAAGATCTGCTGTGGTGCAAATGTTGCAGACTATTACTGGACAAAAGGAGTGTTAAATACGGCATTTGACCATGCTGAGCAGTGGCACGGATTTATGGATGGTCTATCACTTCATTACTATGTACATCCGGAGCTGGGAGATCAAAGGAAGTTCTACGGATTTTGATGCGGATGTCTGGTATAAGACATTATCGAAGGCGCTTTATATGGAGACATTGATCGAACGCCACGGTGCGATTATGGATGAGTACGATCCGGATAAAAAAGTCGGTATGATCGTGGACGAGTGGGGCACCTGGTATACCTGCGAGCCGGGCACAAATCCGGGATTTTTGTATCAGCAGAATACGGTGCGTGATGCACTTGTTGCAGGTATCACCTTAAATATTTTCAACAAGCACAGTGACCGTGTCAAAATGGCTGCGTTAGCACAGATGGTAAATGTTTTACAGTCTGTACTTCTGACAGAGGGCGGCCAGATGATAAAGACACCGACCTACCATGTCATGCATATGTACCGCCACCATCAGGGCGCAGACCTGTTAGAGAGCACTTTGACCGGGGCAGGTGAGATCGGATCGGATGAGTGGAAAGTACCGAAGATCACAGAGTCCGTATCCATGGATAAAGACGGTGTGATCACCGTCACCATGAACAACCTCTCTGTGGAGGCATCGGAAAAGGTGGAGATCCAGCTTGCAAACCGTGGCTATCATGTAACTGAGGCAAAGATCGTAACCGATTCCGATATGCATGCACATAACACATTTGAGGCACCGGATACCGTGACAGAAAAAGATTTTACTGCCTATGAGGAGACGGAAAACGGCGTGAATGTCACAATGCCGGCAAACAGTGTGATCGAGCTGCGTCTTGCAAAATAAGAAAAAAACTGTCAGCAATGGCAGGAAAATTAGCTGCTGGTCACACCGGAAGTATGAAAAGTAACGAAAATTACAGGCGGAGATGACATATGGCACAGATCTGTAAAAAGTGTCTGCTGCGCGAAATGGCGGAAGCGGATGCAAAAATGATTGAGAAATATAAAGAGGCGATCAAAATAGAAGATCAGGCATCAGAGAGCGAGTATGAGAGACGGCTTACTGTCTGCAAAACCTGTGAACTTTTAAACGCGGGAACCTGCGGTGCGTGCGGCTGCTATGTAGAGCTGCGCGCCGCGGCAGCCGTATCAAAATGCCCATATAAAAAATGGTGACAGTTCAGACGGACTGTTACCATTTTTGCGGTAATATTACTTCATTTCTTCCATCGGGGCGTACCCGAGACTCACTTTGATATCCTGGCTGTAATTGCCAAAAGATTTTCCAAAGATCGTAAGTCCGCCGACGTGCCTGGCATCGTCCTCCACAGCCAGGCGGAAGCGGATGCTGCTGTGGCAGTTGAGATGGAAATCATCGATTTTAACGTCGGATATTTTGAGACCGTCGATATAGGTACCTTTTTGATTGATGACAAGTTGTTTTAGCAATCCGTACTGGTTCCAGTTTGCATACCACCAGTCCGGTGTCAACAGACCCTTCACATCGCCAAAATCGCCGGGGGAGGTCCAGTCACCAATATGAATATCATTTAAGTAAAAACTGATATCGGAAGGCCAGTCATTGTTGGTGCCTGGTGCTTCGGAACTAAGTTCTGCGGAAATTGTGATCTGTGTGATTTTTTGGAAGCCGGGATAAAATTTGGAATGGCATATTCAACATAACCGCGTGTAAACCATAAAATATCAGCGTTATAGCGGTCTGGATGTTCAAAATACCGCGGATCATCCACTTCACCGATCAGGGCATCTGCAGAGGCAAGTCCGCAGGTCGGGCAGATCTGGTAATTTGTATAGTGACCGACTTTTAATTCTGTATGATAAACATTCTCGATTTCGGCAGGCTTTTCTAAATCGATCAGGATCTTATCCAGGTGGATGGAACAGATTTTCTGGTTGCCGTGAACAGCAGATTCACTGGATGTTGTGATCAGTCCGCAGTTCTCAAGTTTTTTGATATGGCTGGTTAAGGCACCGTTTGTAATATTTAAACGGGAGGCAAGTTCATTCATGCTCATATTGTCGTTTTCCAGCAAAATATTTAAAATTTCAATTCTCACATCAGAACCGAGTGCCTTAAAAAGTTCTAACCCTTCATTCAACGAAGTGATGTGTAACAAGGAAATCCTCTCCTTTCAAAATCTGTAAAAATCACAGAATGACACGTTCTAAACTGTAATCATTGCCTGAAAGTGTCAGGATTGCAAGACTTTCGAATCTCCACGTCCGTCACTGGCACTGCCTGGATTAATATAAACTTTATTGAAACGTTCATAAAATGTATAGTGATGAGTATGACCAAAGATAAGAAAATCAGCATCTGTCAGGTCAAATGGAAGATCAAACTGATTATGAACCAGAAAAAAAAGTCTTGCCGCCAATGCGGAACTGTAAAAATTCAGGAAGATTTTTTGCCCAGTCACCGCGGTCATTGTTGCCTCGGACCATATAAAGCGGAATGCCAAAGTTCCGGAAACAGTCATAATTTTTCTGCGTACAGAAATCGCCTGCATGGATCAGATAATCGCAGCCGTCTAAATGACGGTGCCACTCTTCACGGAAAATACCGTGTGTATCAGAAATAATGCCAATTTTCATAAAATTCTCCATTCTTGCGTGAAAAATGTTATTTTCATACTAATTTTCTCCATTAAGTAAAAAATAAATTAGATAAATTATATAGGAAAAAGTATGAAGATCTAGAAGAAAGAAAAATATTCATAAAAATACTTTTTTATTTTAAAGTAATGTAGTATACTGTTCGGGGGATCAATTAGTTAATTTTTTAACGGGAGAGGGAGAATGGAAAACTCGGTATTAGAGGAAAAGGTTTTTCATAAAGTTATGAAAAACGTACCGTTTGGTCTTGTTGTGAGCAGTGAGGGCAGAAAACGCAAGGTGTATTATGTGAATACGATGGCGTACCATATGCTCGGTTACACGCGGGAGGAATTTATTGAAAAAGTACAGGACGGCTGGAGCCGGTTTGTGGATATTGACTTAAGAATGGTCATGAGGGAGCATCATGAAGAGATTCTGACAGGGGAGTCATTTGAACTGACTGCTCAGACAGAGACGAAAGACGGAAATAAAAAGTGGTTGTCTTTTCGTGTGATGGTATCCATGGATGTTATATCCTCGCAGTTAAAACCGGTCAGTTATATTACGATCACGGATGTAACGGAGAAAGTGGAAAAAAACAGAACGTTACGCGAGAGAAAGAGAATATTTACGGGATTGTGCAGCCAGAGATTCCATGACGAGACTGTTAAACCGTGGTACGATGGAAGATCGTATCAAAGAAGAACTGGAGTCAGTGGCAGAAGGACAAAATTATGCATACATTGCTATTGATCTGGATAATTTTAAGCAGGTCAATGATGTGTATGGCCACTGGGTTGGCGACCGCGTCATTATGAGTGTGTCTAATATTTTAAGGGAAGTCTACGGTAATCAGGTCAGCATTGGACGTATGGGCGGGGATGAATTCGCAGTATTTCTTCCGGATGTAAAAGACCGTATGTGGATACAGGGCAGGCAGATGAAGTGCTGTACCGGCTGCGCAGACAAAAAGAAATGATCGGAATGGCGGAGGAGCGACAGCAAGTATTGGCATCGCATTCGGCCTGAGGATGGCACAAGCTTCCGTGAACTGTATCACAGAGCGGATGCAGCACTCTATCAGGTCAAAAAGGAAGAAAAAAACAGCATAGCAATTTACACAATGATATAAGCTTTTTTTTGGTACATTTTACCTATTGAAAAAATGAATCAAAAATTATAACATCTAATTGTTATATGACTGACGGAAAAAGTGGAAGAACCACATGAAGTATAACGTTTACAATGCCGACCGTCTGGGCGAGATAACCCGGACTGTCGGTTTCTTTTATTCTTAAAGATATTCTTCTTACAGGAATCCTTTTGTATGAAAAAAAGAACAGTTCCGGAAACGAAGCGGATATTGACAAGCAGTGATGGAACATGATATATTCAGTGCGTTAGAACTAGCTAACAAAAGTTAGAAATAACTACCAATATTTTCCAGCAATACAAAAATATTGGGGGATCAGATCCGTTTTATACAGGTAAACCATAGTTTTCAGCAAACAGGAGGAAAAATAATGCAAAACGAATGGAGAGATTTTAATGGTGGAGCATGGGAGAATGAAGTAAACGTCAGAGACTTCATCCAGAGAAACTATAAGCCATATGATGGTGACAGCTCTTTCTTAGAGGGACCGACAGAGGACACCACAGCACTCTGGCAGGATGTACTTGAGCTTTCAAAACAGGAGAGAGAGGCCGGCGGCGTACTGGATATGGATACGAAGATCATTTCCACGATCACTTCCCATGGACCTGCGTACTTAGACAAAGATAAGGAGAAGATCGTAGGTTTCCAGACAGATAAACCATTCAAACGTTCCTTACAGCCTTATGGCGGTATCCGTATGGCAATTAAGGCATGTGAAGATAATGGGTATAAAGTAGACCCGGAAGTGGTAGAATATTTCACAACACACAGAAAGACACACAATGCGGGTGTGTTTGACGCTTATACACCGGAGATGAGAGCCTGCCGTTCCGCACATATCATCACCGGACTTCCGGATGCATACGGGCGCGGACGTATCATCGGCGACTACAGAAGACCTGCACTTTACGGTGTAGACCGTCTGATCGAAGATAAGCAGGAGCAGTTAGATTCCACACGCACCATCATGTATTCCGATGTTATCCGTGAGCGTGAGGAGTTATCCGAGCAGATCAGAGCCCTTAAAATGTTAAAAGAATTAGCAAAGATCTATGGATGCGATATTTCCAAACCGGCAACAAATGTTCTTGAGGCAGCACAGGCTGTATATTTTGCCTACCTTGCAGCAGTCAAAGAGCAGAACGGTGCGGCAATGAGTCTAGGACGTACCTCTACGTTCTTAGACATCTATGCAGAGCGCGACCTTCGTGAGGGTACATTCACTGAGAAAGAGATCCAGGAGATCATCGATCAGTTCGTAATGAAACTGCGCTGTGTAAAATTTGCCCGTACGCCGGAGTACAACACTATTTTTGCCGGAGATCCGACATGGGTAACAGAGTCTATTGCCGGAATCGGTGTAGATGGAAGACATATGGTAACAAAAATGTCTTACCGTTATTTAAATACTTTAAACAACATCGGAGCAGCACCGGAGCCTAATATGACAGTTTTATGGTCTGTAAAACTTCCGGAGAACTTTAAAAAGTTCTGTGCAGAGATCTCAATCAAACATTCTGCGATCCAATATGAAAATGATGATATCATGCGTGTGGTTCATGGTGATGACTACGGCATTGCATGCTGTGTATCTTCCATGAGGATCGGAAAAGAGATGCAGTTCTTCGGAGCCCGTGCAAACCTTGCAAAATGTTTACTTTACGCGATCAACGGTGGTGTGGATGAGATCAGCGGAAAACAGGTAGGACCGAAATATCGTCCGATTACTTCCGAGTACCTTGACTATGACGAGGTGTGGGAGAAATATAAAGACATGATGAAATGGCTTGCAGGTGTCTATGTCAATGCATTAAACATCATTCACTATATGCATGACAAATACTGCTATGAAAAACTGCAGATGGCGCTGCATGACAAACAGGTAAGACGCTGGTTTGCAACCGGTATTGCGGGATTCTCCGTAGTAGCAGATTCCCTGTCGGCAATCAAATATGCAAAAGTAAAACCGATCCGTGATGAGAACGGCATTACTGTAGATTTTGAGATCGAGGGAGATTTTCCGAAATATGGTAATGATGATGACCGTGTGGATGAAATCGCAAAAGAGGTTCTCCATACCTTTATCAAATATGTAAAAGGAAATCACACCTATCGCGGTGGTATCGCAACAACTTCCATTCTTACCATCACATCCAATGTATCCTATGGTAAAAATACAGGAGCAACCCCGGATGGAAGAAAGAAAGGTGTTGCATTTGCTCCGGGTGCAAATCCAATGCACGGACGTGATAAAAACGGTGCGGTCGCTTCCTTAGCTTCCGTTGCAAAAATGCCATTTATGGATGCGCAGGATGGTATTTCCAACACCTTTACCATCGTGCCGGATGCACTTGGAAAGACGGAGGAAAGCTCTGAAACAAACCTTGTGGCACTGCTTGACGGCTATGCAGAAAAAGGCGGTCACCACTTAAATGTAAACGTATTAAATAAGGAAACACTGCTTGATGCACAGAAGCATCCGGAGGAATATCCGCAGCTTACGATCCGTGTATCAGGTTATGCAGTAAACTTCATCAAACTGACCAAAGAGCAGCAGGATGAGGTAATTGCAAGAACATTCCATGAACTGATGTAAAAATAAGGAGATCACAATGGGCTATATTCATTCTCTGGAATCATTTGGTACCGTGGACGGTCCGGGGGTGCGTTTTGTCGTATTCTTCGAGGGCTGCCCGATGCGCTGCCAGTATTGCCATAACCCGGATACATGGGTGCTGACTGATGGAAAACAGATGGAGGCGGACGAGATCATCGACCGTTTCCTGCGCAATGCCTCGTTTTACCGGACTGGCGGAATTACCGCCACCGGTGGCGAGCCGATGCTTCAGATTGATTTTCTGACGGAACTGTTTGCGAAGGCAAAGGCACACGGAATCCATACCTGTTTAGATACGTCTGGTATTATGTTCCCGGGATTCCGGAGGATGGAGAAGCCACATCAGATATCACACTGGAAAAAATAGACAGGCTTCTTGATGTCACAGATCTTGTAATGCTTGACATTAAGCATATCCGTGACGAGGATCACCGGAAACTGACCGGACATTCAAATAAGAATATTCTGGCATTTGCAAGATATTTAGATCAGAAGAAAAAGCCGGTGTGGATCCGTCATGTCGTTGTTCCCGGCATCACATTTGAGGAGGCAGAATTGACGGAACTCGGACACTTCCTAAAGACACTTTCCAATATGGAAAAATTGGAAGTACTGCCATATCATGCACTTGGCAAGGTCAAGTATGATAATCTTGGCATGGATTATGTGTTAAAAGATACACCGCAGCTTACCAAAGAGGAAGCAAAAAAAGCGGAACAGATGATAAGGGATGCAATGTCATAATGGCGAGTCATTATGACATTGCATCCCTTGTTAAATGTGTAATATTGATCGTGCCAGCGAATGATGCACATTTTTACAAGAATATTACAGGAAAATATAAATATTCTGAAAAATATATAAAAAATGATATATTGTATTGAAATATTTGTGGAAAGTGCTATAATAAAACCATGATATAAATCTGTATCAAATAAACGGCAAAGGGGTTGGACATCATGAGAATCAAGATTACAGGAAGAAACATTGAATTAACCGATGGTATCAAAGATGCAGTGGAGGACAAGTTAAACAAATTAGAGAAATACTTCACTTCGGACACAGATGTCTATGTAACACTGAGCGTAGAGAAGGAACGCCAGAAAGTGGAAGTTACGATTCCAATGAAAGGAAACTATATTCGTTCTGAACAGGTCAGCAATGATATGTATGTATCAATTGATCTGGTAGAAGAGGTTATTGAGCGTCAGTTAAAGAAATATAGAACGAAACTGGTTACGAAACAGCAGAGCGCAGCATCCGTTTTCAAACAGGATTTCCTGGATGCAGCATCAGACGATGATGAAGAGATCAAGATCATCCGTTCTAAGAAGTTCGATATGAAGCCGATGTATCCGGAAGATGCATGTGTACAGATGGAGTTATTAGGACATGACTTCTTTGTATTTATCAATGCTGAGACCGAAGATGTCAACGTTGTATACAAGAGAAAAGGCAACACATACGGATTGATCGAACCGGAATACTAAAATGGATCATTGCAGAATTGTGCTGTGAATACAAAGAACCCACCTGCGCAAGCACCTTGCCGCAGGGTGGGTTCTTTACACAATGCATTTGTAGCGTGGAGTTGTGCGTCAAAAGGTGGTTCACAGCTTAGTGGTTGTCAAATTGCAACAAGCCGGGAATGCTTTTGTGACTTTGGAAGAAAATTAGAAAATCTTAGCCTGCCTGTCTATTCACAGTGATGTTCTGCCACGGATGGCAGAACAAGGCTTCACGAGCCATGGAAGGCTCGTTGAACGCCGTTCACGTCACTCTGAGAAAATCTGACTCAGGCAAGCTTAGATTTTGTTATTTTCGTACAACGGAACAAAACAACCCCGGCTTGTTGTAATTTGACAGACAAAAAACTAAAATCCACCTTTTGACACACGAGATTCCTGCCTTAAGCATTATGGAAAAACGACACACAGATTGCCCCCGGTCCCGCATGTGTACCGATCGTACTCCCAATCGTGCTGATTGGCAGCTCTTTTGTCTGTCCGGCCCAGAGATCTGCGCTGTCCGCAATATACTTCCGGAGCAGTGAGTCGTCGAGCCCGCTGTAGCCTAACATATACGGCATGGAAAAATCGATACCGTTTTTATTTTTCACTTCCTGGATCAGGATGTTATTTCCGTTTTTCGATCCTCTGGCCTTTCCTAAGATCGCAACCTCACCTTTTTCAATGGCGATGACAGGCTTGATGGATAAAATATTTCCCGCCCAGGCGGCAGTCTTTGAGATGCGTCCGCCCTGTTTTAAATACTCAAGGGTATCAAAGACGGCTAAGACACAGACATCTTTCTTTTTCTCTTCGAGTTTTTCGGCGATCTCTTTCGCAGAAAGCCCCTCATCGCGCAGCTTTACGGCATAAAGGACAAGGATCTGTTCGCCCAGACATACATTTAAACTGTCAACTAATGTGATACAGTCCTCATAGCATCAAGCGCAATGTGTGCACTCTGGTATGTACCGGATAAAAGAGAGGACAGACAGATCACAACGGCGGTATCGCCGGCTTCTTTTACTTCTTTGAATTTCGCTTCAAAATCATGTGGAGATACCTGGCTGGTCGTCGGGATTGTTCCACATTCGATCAGTTTTTCATAAAATTCTTTATGGGAAATGGTAACACCGTCTAAATATTCCGTTTCGCCAAAAATTGTTTTTAAAGGCATATAATCAAGATTTAATGCATCCGCACGTTCCTTTGTGAGATCAGATGCGGAATCAACAATAATTCGTACACTCATTTTTTTTCCCTCCGGATAAAATAGTTTGACTATCAAACAAAAATAAATATAAAGTATGATGAAAAGAATGTCAAGATATTTGATTATCAAAGTATCAAAACAAAAATCAAATGTAGTTGACAAAAATCGACAGACATAAGATACTTGTGTAGTATCAATGCCTGCATGACAGTAGTGTAAAAGTGGAAAATTATATAACAGAGCAGAAGAAAGCGGAAGAAATGTATAACGGGGCAGAGATTCTGGTGGATCTCGCAAGAAGGTATCCGGAACTATGGAATGAAATAGACAGGCAGTGCACTTTAAATAGAGAGCGGTATGGATTGCTCTGTGAAATATTGCTGGCGGGGGACGAGGAACGCTGTGAGGATGTGGTTGCAAAGATATACCGGTACGGGAGTATGATCGGAAAACAGGATCTGATTGGAAGACAGATATTTTTGTGGCTGCTGCAGGCACTGAGGATGGAAGAAATCGCAATGCTGTAGAAATGGGTTTTATCGTGAAAGAGGCCAGCAGCAGGCAAAGAATTTTATGAGTCAGGAATCTTTTCCGGTACGGGAAAACGGGGAATAAAAGAAAAAATGGTGCCTGCCGGGGGCATTGCCGTGAGGCAGAAAAATAAATAAGAAAGGATGTCATGCAGGCATAAAAAGTACAAAGGAATGTGCAAATTCCTTGCCACACAAAGAAAAAAGGTATACTATAAAGCAGAAATGTTTTTATGAGATAGTAAGGAGAGTATACCATGAAGATTGTTGTTTTAGCAGGTGGTTTAAGTACAGAGAGAGATGTTTCCTTTAAGACCGGAGATATGGTGGCAAAGGCATTGAGAGAGAATGGACATCAGGTAATCTTACTTGATGTATTTATGGGATACAGTGATAAAAAGAAGATCTGACAGGTATTTTTGACCGGAGTGAGGAAGTCAGTGTAAAAGTATCCGGAATACCGGAAATTGCACCGGATCTTGCAAAGGTAAAAGCATCCAGAAAAGATCAGTCAGACAATTTCTTTGGACCGAATGTGATCGAATTATGCCAGATGTCCGATATCGTTTTTATGGCACTGCATGGAGAAAACGGAGAAAACGGCAAGATTCAGGCCGCATTTGATCTGTTTGGCATCCGCTATACAGGAACCGGTTATTTAAGCAGTGCGCTTGCCATGGATAAGGAGATGTCCAAAAAATTATTTTTGTCAGCAGGCATACCGGCTCCAAAGGGCGCATCCATGAAAAAGGCTGACCGCAGCGACGATATCACAAAACTTGGCATTCAGTTCCCGTGTGTGGTAAAACCATGCTGCGGAGGTTCGAGTATCGGTGTTTCCATCGCACACAATGCGGGGAATATAAAGCAGCGTTAGATGAGGCGTTCCGCTGGGAAGAAAACCTGATCGTGGAAGAATATGTAAAAGGACGTGAGTTCTCTGTCGGCGTGATCGAGGGAAAAGCACTTCCGATCATCGAGATCGCACCGGGTACAGGGATTTTATGATTATAAGAACAAATACAAAGCAGGCAGTGCTGTTGAGACCTGTCCGGCAGAACTTTCAGAAGCTGTCACAGAGAAAATGCAGCACTATGCAGAGCAGGTAGCACAGGTACTTGGACTTGATACTTATTCCCGCACGGATTTCCTGTTAGATGAGAAGGAAAACATCTACTGTTTAGAGGCGAATACACTGCCGGGCATGACTCCGACAAGTCTTCTTCCACAGGAGGCACAGGTTGTCGGTGTGAACTTTAACGAATTGTGTGAGAAACTGATCCAGATTTCCCTGGATAAATATGAGAAATAATAAGATATTTTTGTAAAAGTAAAAGCAAAACGAATCCCGGGAAATGAGGTAGATCATGAAAAACATGACACTGGAGCGTATTACGGAAGTATGCGGTGGAGTATATTATGGCAGTGAGGCCGACAAAAAGAAAGAAATTGCGGGAGCTGTGATCGACAGCAGACAGGTAGAGTCAGGATATCTTTTTATTGCGGTAAAGGGAGAAAAGGTGGATGGTCATCAGTTCATTCCACAGGTGTTTGAAAAAGGTGCACTTGCCGTATTATCCGAACAGGAACTGTCAGAACCGGCGGGCCCTTATATCAGGGTGGAATCTACACTTGGTGCAATGAAAAAACTTGCGGCATACTACCGCAGAAGTCTTGATATTAAGGTCGTCGGAATTACCGGAAGTGTTGGAAAAACCAGCACAAAGGAGATGATCGCGTCGGTTCTTTCACAGAAGTATAATGTGTTAAAGACAGAGGGCAATTTCAATAACGAGATCGGTCTTCCACTTACGATTTTTAAGATCAGGGAGCAGCATGAAGTGGCAGTGCTTGAGATGGGAATTTCAGAATTCGGTGAGATGCACCGTCTGGCTGAAATGGCATATCCGGATATCTGTGTGATCACAAATATCGGATTGTGCCATCTGGAAAACCTGCTGACCAGAGATGGAATTTTAAAGGCAAAAACGGAGAGTTTTGAGCACCTGACACCGGAAGGAACTGCCGTGTTAAATGGAGATGATGATAAGCTCTGTGAGAAAAAGATGGTGAACGGAAAACCGGTGGTATTTTATGGTATCGGAAAAGAAGCAAAGCTTGCAAAGACAGAGCAGGGTGAAAAATATCTTGCCGAAAAGGAAGTATATGCAACAGATGTGGAACCGGTAGGATTAGATGGAACAAAAGCGGTGATACATATTGGTGCAGAGAGCTTTGCAGTGACGATCCCGATTGCAGGAGAGCATAATGTATACAATGCTTTAGCCGCAGTCTGCGTTGCAGGAAAGCTTGGACTTAGTGTGGATGAAATGAAACGCGGGATTGAGTCGGTAAAAACGATCGGAGGAAGAAGTATCTGATCCACAAAGGCGGGATGACGATCATCGATGACTGTTACAACGCAAACCCTGTTTCCATGAAGGCGTCCATCGACGTGCTCGCAGCGGCACCTGGAAGAAAAATCGCAGTGCTTGGAGATATGGGAGAACTTGGCGAAAATGAGCAGGAACTGCATGCCATGGTCGGAGAACATTTCGAAGGAAAAGGAATAGATGCTTTGTTTGCAGCCGGTGCATTATCAGAGAATCTGGCACAGGCAGTAGGAAAATGCAGTAAGGAGACGGAGGTTCATTATTTCAAAACAAAAGATGACTGATGGAAGAATTACTGCCTTATGTAAAAATCGGTGACACGGTTCTGGTAAAGGCATCCCACTTTATGGGATTCCCGGAGGTCGTAGGACAGCTTACAAAGTAAGAAAATGTAGTGAAAATACGAAGCTATGACAGCTTATAAATGAATAAAAAAGAAAATCCCCGGATCACGGAATTGGTGATCCGGGGATTTTTAAATTCATAGGAAATTACGTCCTATGAATTAAAAAGCCCTCCGGGCGGGATGCGCATCTCGCGGAGTAGAAGTTAGCTGTAAACAGCACCGCCAGGGCGCGAAAGAGTCGCAAGCGACTCTTTGTTCCATATCAACTGATAGTTGATGCGTAAAAAGAAATAACAACCGGCACATGCTTGAAAAATCAACCATTAGTTTTATAATGAAATTAGAAAAACGAGATGGGGGATGCGAAGTGTTTGATATCATGACAATGGCGGAAAACATCAAAACATACCGGAATAAAAGAGGACTGAATCAATATGAATTTGCGGAAAAATTGGGAATCAGCCCACAGGCGGTATCCAAATGGGAGTGTGGACAGTCCTGTCCGAGTATCGAAAATCTTTGTGTGATCTCAGAGATTTTAGATGTTTCCATCGATACGCTGATCGGTGAAAACAGTGACAGTGAAAAGATGATGATCGGAATCGATGGCGGGGGAACGAAAACAGAGTTTGTTTTATTTTCGGAAAGCGGAAGAATTTTAAAACGGATCATCCTTGACGGCTGCAATCCGAATACGGTAGGAATGGAGGAGGCAATGAACATCCTGCAGCTTGGCATTGATACGCTCATGAAGATCAAGGGGAAGATCAGCGGAATCTTTGTGGGTGCTGCAGGATTAGATTCCGGAAACAATACATCAAAGATCAAAAAGATGTTAAAAGAAAAATATCCGAAAGTAAAAATCCAGTGCGAAAATGACATCTATAACGTCATTGCCTGTGGAAAAAATCTTGACCGGTGTGTGGCTGCAATCAGCGGAACCGGAATGATCATTTACGCAAACCAGAATGGAAATTTAAAGCATTTTGGCGGGCGGGGATATCTGCTTGATAAAGGCGGCAGCGGCTACCACATCGGACGGGATGCGATCTGTGCAGCGCAGGATGCAAGGGACGGGATCGGAGAACATACGATACTGACGGATCTTGTTGAGGAAAAATTAGGGAATACGGTATGGGAGAGCATCCAGGACATCTACAGTAAAAACCAGTCCTATATTGCTTCGTTTACGCCGTGCGTATTTCTGGCACATGAAAATGGGGATAAAATCGCAGAGCAGATTTTAAAGAACAATGCAGCATGTTTAGCGGAACTTATCAATTTTGCCGTGGATCATTATGATGTCGGAAAATATGTGGTTGCATCCGGCGGAATTTTAAAACAGAAACCGGCATTCCGGGAAATGTTAAAAGAGATGCTGCATCCGGATATTGAATTAGACGTTCCGGACTATCCACCGGTATATGGCGCATGTATCATGTGCTGCCTGTTATGTGGGGTTGATACAAAGCCGGTAAAAGAGCGTTTTATGATGTCATATGATTCATACCAGTAAGGAGAGGGAGGAAAACAACATGAGAATTATTAAAGTGAAAAACTATGATGAGGTTTCTGTAAAGACAGCAAATTTGATTTTAGGACAGGTAAATTTAAAACCGGATGCGGTTTTAGGACTTGCTACCGGTGGTTCACCTGTGGGGGCATATAAAAAGATCGTGGAAGCATATAACAACGGTGAGGTTGATTTTTCCGGGGTTACGACGATCAATCTGGATGAATACAGAGGAATCAAAAGAAACCACGAACAGAGCTACTGGAGTTTTATGCAGGAAAATCTGTTTAAACATGTAAATGTAAGGGAAGACCACATTTTCATTCCAAACGGAGAAAATCTTAACAGTGAGGAAGTCTGCAGGGAATATGACAAGATCATCGAAAATGCCGGTGGTATTGATATGCAGCTTCTTGGAATTGGCCTGGACGGACATATCGGTTTTAACGAACCGGCGGATCATTTTGAAAAAAATACACACTGTGTGGAACTGACGGAGAGCACGATCGAGGCAAACAAGAGATTTTTTGAGAGTAAGGATGAAGTTCCGCGTCAGGCATATACCATGGGTATCCTGCCAATCGTACAGGCAAAGAAAGTCATCATGATCGCAAATGGAAAAAACAAGGCGGATATCATCAAAAAAGCATTTACCGGACCGGTCACACCGGAAGTCCCGGCATCCATTCTGCAGATGCATCCGGATTTCACACTGATCGCAGATGAGGATGCACTTTCGGAGATTTAAAAGGGGGAAAATCCAAAATGATCATAAAAAATGCATTGGTTTATACAGAAGATCATAAGTTTGAAAAGAAAGATGTCAGGATCGAAGATGAACGGATCGCAGAGATCGCAGAGAACGGTCAGATTACTGCCACAGATGAGAATGTGATCGACGGGGAAGGCATGTATGCGATACCGGGACTTGTGGATATTCATTTTCATGGGGCGGTAGGCTATGATTCTGTCAGGCATCGAAAGAAGAACTGTTAAAAATAGCAGAGTATGAGGCAAAAAACGGTATTCTTGCCATCTGCCCGGCAACGATGTCCTATAATGAAGAAATTTTAGGACATGTCATGGACAAGGCGGCAGATTACAAAGAAGATACCGGAGCAGATTTGGTCGGCATCAATATGGAAGGCCCGTTTATCAATTTAAAAAAAGCCGGGGCGCAGAATCCGGAATATATTATGCCGGCAGATAAAGAAATGTTTCTGCGTCTGCAGGAGAGAAGCGGCGGGCTGATCAAACTGGTAGATATCGCACCGGAAGAAAAAGGTGCGATGGAATTTATCGAACAGTGCCATGGCCAGGTAAAAATCTCTATCGCGCATACCTGCAGTGATTACGATACGGCGCGCGAGGCATTGGAAAAAGGCGTGGGCCATATGACACACCTCTATAATGCCATGCCGGGGATCAATCACAGGGAGCCGGGACCGATCATAGCGGCACTTGAGGCAGGAGCGAGGTGGA
>ENA-OQCN01000231-OQCN01000231.1-human-gut-metagenome-genome-assembly--contig:-NODE-231-length-29208-cov-5.008253_pt1 | contig 29208 bp, 30 predicted proteins | sample MGYA00242497_ERZ504576 | MGnify/ENA primary metagenome ERZ504576 (study PRJEB26092, sample SAMD00036296) | human gut metagenome | host: Homo sapiens | study: EMG produced TPA metagenomics assembly of...
ATTCACAGCCCCCGTCAGAATATCAGCTAATGCTCCGCAGCCTTCTTCGCCCGGAATTCCCAGAACACCACGGCCTTGATTGCGGAATAGGCGTTCACCCACTGCATATCGATCATTCCATTAATATTCAGTACAACGATCACATATGGAAAAACACAGCACACCTGTTCCAGCAGTTCTTTTTCGGATTCGGTAAGTTCATAATCACCTTCGATGTGTCTGTCACATTCTTCCCCACCGGCATTCCTTCCCAGCACAAAAACAGCGGTATCGGTAAACCCCCTGGCTTTCTGCATCAGCTGCTCCGGAATGTGATACTCTGTCCACATCGGCTGATATTTTCCAAAGATCTCATACATAAAACCACAGTTCATATTTTCTACATTTGTGATATCAATACCGTCAATCACAAACTTTTCCGATTCGTTTTTTTGATGGCTGGTATAAAATTGTTTTAACCCTGCTTCTGCACAGATTCCTCTTTTTTCACATTCACATAAGAGATTCTTGTTTGCAAGGGATTTGGATGCTCCCGAACCGTTTCCCGAAAAAATGGTTTCTATCTGTGCCCGTCCCAAAAAAGCCACCTTTTTTTCTTTTAATGGCAAGATCTGCTCTTCATTTTTCAAAAGAACAATTGATTCTTCCACAAGTTCCTGAAAAATACTTTTTTTCATCTCTTTTCCTTTCTTTCTGCTGATGTCTTCCTAAACAAGCCTCTTTTGTCTATTTACGCAATATAACATGGACTTCATGCATTTTTCCATCCTTGAAATCAGGCAGCACAAACCCATCTGCTTTGTCGGACATATCGCAAACTGCTCCATCTGTCTTAATTTCAAGCACTCCTTTTTCCAGATGATCTGGATTTTCGATGATTACATGATAATCAGCACCTCGAAAATGTCTGGTCACTTCTGCCTTTTCCCATTCTTTCGGCAGACACGGATCGATCCGCAGTCCATCGTAATCCCGTTTGATTCCGAGGATTCCTTCGTACACTCCCATCATGCACCACGCAGAAGTTCCCGTTGTCCAGGACTGGTAGGATTTTCCATAATATCCGGGATTGGTAGAATAACAGTTTGTAAAAACATATGGTTCTGCTCCGGATTGCATGGATGGATTTTTATCACTGTCCGGCATAATTTTTTCAGTGTTTCGAATGCTTTGCTTCCTCTCCCCACCTTGCAGTCCATCAGAATTTTAAACCCTGTAGCATGACAGTATACACCACCATTTTCAAACAATCCTGGCAGCATGCCGGACATTCTCCCTACATTTGGCGAATACTTCTGATACGGCGGAAGATTTAACGGAAATCCAAAATCATGCTCCATGGAATCCACTGCTTTTAATATCTTTGGTAATTTCTCTGCATCTGCAACATCTCCTAAAACAGCCCATGTCTGCGCGTTCAGATAAATTTTGCTTCCTTCGCTGTTTTTGGAACCAATATTCTCCACATCACTTAACGCCCGCATGTACCACGCTCCATCCCATGCATATGCATTAATGCTGTTTCGTAAGATACGATATTCCTCTGCTATTTTTCCGGCATATACCTGATCGCCTTTTTTCTTCAGTAATGCTTCTAATTCCTTCAGTGCCAGGCAGAACTGATGGGAAAGCATTACGGATTCCGCATATTCATCCGTTGTAACATTGAGTGCATCATTCCAGTCCGCAAAATAAATCCGTACCAGTCCATGCTTTCCTTTATCCTGCAGCAATCGATTCACAGCCGCTTTCACATGATCCAGAACAGCCGCCTTCCCTCCATCCTGCCATTCAATCTCCAGATCCAGGATAGAAAAGTCTCCCGTTTCTTTTATCAGCTGGCAGACAGCCCATATGATCCAGAACGGCTGATCGGAATACCGGGTATCATCATAAGGATACCACGTAAGAACTCCATGACCATCCCGAAACTGATGGCGAAGACATTCCAGAATCTCTTTTTTTGCTGTTTCCTGCCGATAGTTTAACAGGCCAACTGCAATCTGAAGATTATCGCGGACTCCTTTTTTCCCGACAATGCAAAAATCCACCTGTTTTTTCACCCAGTTATTCATCATGTGATTGATTTTTTCATCCGGCGTTTCCACGGTCAGCGAACGATATTTTTCCAGATAATGCGTTTCTGCTTTTTCAAGTTCCTTTTCCACAACTGCAGAATTGGAAAACTTTTCCGATACCGCCCTTGCCTCTTCAAGTGATTCACTGATTCCAAATACAAACTGTAATTCTTTTTCTTCTCCTGGCTGTAGCACCATTTTATGCTGCAGCACACCGCCCAGAATAAAAAGGGCCGCTTTGGAATTTGTACAGTCTTTTCCCTTTACGACAATGTCCGGTCTCTGGAAGAGCGCGCTTGCTGATGCATCCAGCCTTGTTATGGTACTGGTTGTCCCGCAAAATGCTTCCAGATTTCCATCATATGCGTATGCCGGCTCTGATGCTGCCAGAAATGCGTTGTATCTTTTGTGCGGTGCGAAAGGATGTGTGGATCTGCAATATACACCCTTTAACTTTTCATCATAATCTGTTTCCATACAACGATACATTTCATAATATCGCGGATAAGAAAAGCCCTCCAGATAAAAGCTGACTGCTGAAAATATGCTGAGATGGCGCTGTCTTTCCCCTGTATTTTTTATTTTCAAAGTCCACACTTCCTGGTATCCTTCTTCCGGTACAAACAGCCGCCAGGAACTTGCAATATTCTGATAAGAAGACTGGATTCTGGAAGATCCAATGCTGTGTACGCACTGATAATTTTCTACTTCCGCATTTAATGGACCTTCGCCGATATTCCAGCATTCTTTGCTTTTCTCGTCTCTTAGATAGATATATCTTGCATCGTCCTGATTCATCATACACATATCTGCTTTTTCACTGAGGTAATAGCTGCGCCCATGTCCTGTCTGGGAAATCTGCGCACAGTAATGATTTTCATTCCACAGATAATTATACCAGTATCTTGGTGTTCTGGTTTCTGTTATAATGCAGGAATTTCCATCTTCTGAAAATGTATAAGGTTTCTTTTTTTCATTGCATAATGTATCGCTCATTTTCAATTCTCCTTATTTTTAACCTACAGAGCCTGCCACTGGCAGTTTCTGTAAATTGAATGACAACTGCAAAGTCGGTACAGTCTTTCCTGTACGACCTTGTAGTTTCTCCGTTTATTTTTTCTCTTTTCTCGCAAGTACTTCTTCCCGCATCTTTGGTAATTTTTCTTCCAGATCAAATCTGGTAAAAATCAGGAACATAGCCAGGTTTACAACCAGCGGAAGATAGTTGGAAAATCCATAAATCGAATATCGCATGGAAGCAGTTGCACTTTCCAGCGATGCCTGATATCCGCCAATGGCAAGAAATGCGGATAAGATAACAGATCCAAGGCCGCTTCCCACTTTACTTCCAAATCCTATGGCTCCGCCCGACATTGCAACTAATTTCTTTCCATATTTCCATTCGTTATAATCTACCGTCATTGCTGTTAATACGCCGTACAGACACATCAGTGGAATCTGGATAAAGCTCGCCACAAGGCTGGTTGCTGCATAAACCATAAAGTTTTCCGGAATAAAGCAGCGGATCAGGGATGGAATGGCAGCTCCCATTAACCCAAGCTGAATTGTTTTTGTAACACCCAGCTTCGAAATGATCGGCTTGGAAACCACAAATCCGATTACCGTTGCCAGCATACCTGCCGCTCCTATGACTGCAACAAGATTATCGTTGCCAAAAATCCATTTTGCATAGTATGTACCCGAGGCTGCTGCCACTGCAGCGGTAATATTGGTAATCAAATTGAACAGAAGAACGATCACCCAGTATTTATTCTGCAATAACATTTTTATAGCATCTTTAAATGGAACTGCTTCCTCTTCTTCTGTTTCTGTCGGTGCTGTTTCTGATGCGTTTTCCGATTCGCTTTCAAAATCCGAAGCAAATTTTGCTTTTCTTCCATTGTTGTAGCAGATCAGGAAAAGTAATAAAACGCCAAGTGCAAGCGCAACACCATATTTGATCCATGCACTCTGTGTACCACCCAGCATATTGGTTACCGGAATTGTGATAATAGCAATGATTGTTCCGGCACCGTAGTTTCCGACTGCACGGAACAGCCCCATATTGCTTCGCTCACTCTGGCTGTGAGTACGCACAATCATAACCGCTGAAAACGGTGTGGCAATCATAGTATAAATAACTGCTGTTAAAAGAAGATTGGTAACCAGTACATAAATCAATGCCGCTGTCTGTCCTGCCTGAATCGGGACCGTAAACATCATAATGATGATGACTGCTGCAGGAATCGCCATTTTCAGCATCCAGGAGTAATATTTCTTATTCCCACCTTTGGAGTGGTCAATCATATTTCCCACCAGAACATCCGTCAGTGCATCTATAATCTTAGCGATCATCATCGCAATTCCGACTCCGCCTACCGCCATGCCGACTTTATCTGTATAAAAGTAAGTAAGCTGGCCAACCAGATTGGCCATCACGCCTAACGCTAACTGACCTCCCATATCAGCCATATAATCTCTTTTTCTCATAACTCTTCTTGCCCCGTCTGCATCATAGAGGACTTTTTGTTTCTTTTTTCCCATATCTTTTTCTCCCATCGTTTTTTACAGCCGCTGTTTTATACTTGTATTCTATCAAGTATTTTGTTTCTTTTATTACATATAGTCAATTTAATATTATATATTTGGGCATTCTTTTTTTTATTTTTAAATTTATATTGAACACTTGGAAGATTGCCTGACAGAAGAAAACATACTCCTTTTTCTGTCTCTTTTCCTTCTATTCTTCCAATTTCATTTCCCATTGGATCTAATGCTGTAAGAACGGCCTCCTTAGCTTTTACGTAGATTCTTCCTTCCAGCGTTTCGGCATATAATTTTCCCTGAAAGTGTACTGCAGTAAACGGAAAGCCCATCATCTGTGCACCTTCCTGATACGTTGTCTTGTCCATTCCCGTTGTTCCCATCGCAGTGATCACAAATTCCTCTGCCTGCTCCAGTTTTTCCTTTCCCACTGGAAGAAGTGCCAGCGTAATCCGCTCATTTTCTGACTGGATCTCAATTTTTTCAGACAGCCGCAGACTTTCTGCTGGGCTTCCACTGAAATATCCGCAATACGGTGTATGAATTACGAACCGGGCATGTGCCGGATCAAACACCAGCTCTTTTGTATCAGAAATCAGTTTTCCATCTACCAGACCACATTCCTCCGAAAGTATCTTCCATTCTTTCATTGCCCGGTCAAGAATTGCAGCAAATTCACGATAATCTCCTGTGCCTGCGATTTTCTGAATTTCATCAAAGACAAGTGCCTGTGCTCCCAGATACACGCCTTCTCGTATCTCTTCTGCATTCTTCGCTGCCTGTTTCAGCCTGTTGTGGTCTTTATATTTCCGCCATGCGTCACGATACGGTGACCATGCATAATACACACCGTGTTCTGCCTCCGAGAGATCTGCCCCATTCAAAAATCCTGCGTTCACTGCAACAGCCGCGTCTCCCTGATAGGTATCCCCTCCGTCCAGGAATACATTTCGCATACATGTGATGTAAGGTAAAAAAGTAGTTGGCATTGCGTGCATTTTCGGCAGTGTTTTCAAATCGTTCTGTGTATATACGACATCTACACGGTTTTTAGCCGCCGATACCAGCCCTTTGAGAAATACAGATGCCATAAATCCCCACTGACAGATAACCGCCGGATCATTATATACATCAAAAACACTCCAGATTTCATCGTCCGGCTGATCGTCCGCCTTTTCTGACGTATGATAATTGTATAAAATCAGTCCGTCCCAGTCGTTCAAGCATGCATAGGCAACCGTGTGCACATATGCTGTCGAATGGAAAGGATGTTCCCCATATTCGTTCCACTCACTGAGCATGAAAGGCTTTCCTTTTACAATGGCAACGGAAGCAAGATTTAAAAGTGTTGTTGCCATAGAACCAACTCCTGTCTGCATGGTCAGCGGGTTCGTTGACACATATTCGGCCGGCCCTGCAACCAGATAGGTATTTGCCTCCTGGATCGGAAGCAGCGGGTGATTAAAATAGCTGTTATTTTCCATAAAATCCCCGTCGGTATGGCCATATACATCCGCTGCACCGGCAACCAGATTGCTTGTCACGATCGGAACTTTTACTCCAAGGGAATGAAGATAATCTTTCATATCCTGATAAAAATTACGATTCATCGTAATGCCAAATTCCATAAAATCAGCATAGCGGGCCGGACTTTCATTTTCTTCCCATTTTCCCAAAGGGTCGCATTCCGGCTGATAGAAATTACCTGCGGCTCCCTGCACAGTTCCTTTCTCCGGATCTTCTTCCTCGCCAAGCGCACATTTTCCTTCAAACGTCCATGCTTCTTTCAGACGCTCTCTTGTTCCATATTTCATCAAGAGGAAGCTGTTAAAACGATTTTGTACCTCATCCCGATATGGCTGCATCTCTTCCCGCTGATCCGTTTCCATCGTTCCTTTAATCGCAGAATCTTCATTATTGATCTGAACCGTGATCACCGCCGGATCGTCAATCAGTGCAAGACCTGTATAAGGATTCACATGACAGAGAATCTTTCTGGCATATTCTTTTTGCAGCTCTATCATCCGTTTATTGTACATGGGAAAACGTTTGATGCAGCTTCCCGCATTTCCTGGGTAGTCCAGTCCATCTCCTTCTACAAAATCTCTTGCAACGATAAGATCAATGTGAAGGTAAATACCCCGCTCTTTCAATTTTGCGACAAAATAGTCAAATCGATCCAGACCTTCCGGATGAAATTCTCTCCCGTTTCCTTTTTCATAATCTAAAAGTGGAGCTTCTTTACAGCTGGACCAGCTGCGTGGTTCTTCGCTGACTGGGGCATCTGCTGCATGGAGCCGAATCACATTCACGCCCAGGCTCGCAAAACGTTCCGCCAGTTTCTCTGCGGTTTCATGATCCGGGGTATTTGATCTTGCAGCCACATTAAACCCAAGAAATTTTGCCCTTACACCATCTTCAAAATAAAAATGGCCATTCCTTGTCGTTACAAATCCATGTTTTCCAGCTGGTGCATCCAAAAGATAAGAATAATCGAGAACACCTTTATTTGGATTCGTTTTATTAATTTTAATCGGTTGTCTCATACGTATGATCCGCTTTCCTTTTTTCTAATCGCACTTTATCAAAAATGAAAGGAAAGATAATTACATAAAACATACAAAATTATATGTTTTCGTATTGTTATTTTTCTTTTTCCATTTTATACTTTAAATTTGGAAGTGAAGGAATCGTGAATTGCTTTGCAGAAACTTTCAAACGAAAATTTGATCCACTGCATCCCACAGATACCAGGAGAATATCATATGAATTATGTTACTTTTTGTAAAAATTACTATGCCGTTACAGGAATTCCTACGAATCTAATTACTGAAGCAGGAGCTATTTACTCTGCTTTATCAGAACAGCTCCACATCTCAACAGAGAGTCCTTATCCGCTTTATCCATCCGATTATAATCCCGAATTTCGTTTTGCATCTCCCGACATTGTATATGGCTCTGTCCAAATTGAAGCTACTGGTGAATATATCATCTTAGGCCCGGTTTTTTCCGTTCCTGTGACAGATGAGCTCGTCCGCAGTTATATGCATGACTCTGCCACGCCTCTGAAGTACAAGGAAGTAATCGCTGAGGCTCTCGCTCCATTCCCCGGTTATCACATATCCAATTTTGTCAGCATCTTGTTTTCCTGCATCAATGTGTGAACCACAAGGAAATCAGTGTGTTGAAATTATTGGGACAGCGTGCACCCCAGCAATTGCGGCAGAGCCAGCAGCATTTGAAATCCATTACAGAAAATATGGAAAATAAAAAGATGCATAACACTTACCAGTTTGAATGCGAACTTTTTCAGTTTGTTCAAAACGGAAATGTAAATGCTTTGCAGAATTTTTTGAAGAATAATACATTACAATTAGAAGAAGGCAGACTTGCAAAAACCCCGATTCGCCATGCCAAAAATCTTTTTATCGTGACAGCAATCAAAACCGCTGTTCTTGGCGCCATTCCGGAGGAGTAGATATTGAAAAAACATATCAGCTTCTGGATCTTTATATTCAGGAATGCGAGGCACTGCAGTCACTGGAAAAAATCCAGGCACTGCAATACTCCATGATTCTGGATTTTTGTCAGCAGGCAGGTGAAACCAAAATCCCTGCTGGAATCTCAAGAGAAGTTTATACCTGTATGAATTTTATCCGTACACATACAAACGAATCCATCTCCGTGAATGATGTCGCGGATTCCATTCAGAAAAGTACTTCCTACACGATGAAAAAATTCAAAACTGAGCTCGGCTTTACCATAGGTGCTTTCATTACAAGATGTAAATTAGAAGAAGCTAAAATGCTTTTAACCTACAGTACAAAAAGTCTGGCTGAAATCAGCAGTTATCTCTGCTTTTCCAGCCAACCTCATTTTCAGAGTTTATTCAAAAAACAGTATCATATGACTCCTTTAGAATACCGGAAAAAATCCGGTGTAATGGATACTATACGGCTTTAGTTTATCCTTTCCAGAGGCCCATTACAAAAACCTCACCTGCCGTTTTATCTTTTGTATGAAAACAGCCGATGAGGTTTTTGCTAAGAATGAACATCAGTGCAGATGATAAACCAGTTTCACAAACGCCGGATCATCATGGTTTACAATTTCACTGTGTCCGAGATGTTTGTAAAACAGAACATAAAAAAAGCTTTCAATCCTTGTTTCAATCCCTCTGAGTTCATCATACAATCTGTCGTTTCACCCCTTATTTTCTGACATTTCTGTGGAAATATACTTTTTTCTTCCTCCTTCATTGCGAATCTTTCCGGGAAATGCTATAATAGCCAAAGTTGAAAGCGCGAAATCCGAAGCATTTGCAAGCTGCTTCGGAAAAAAAGACCATCCCCCGGACAAAAAGAGAGGGGATATGTCCATCCTACGGGACATAAGAAAGGAGTTATTCTATGCCTTATGATGACGTACAAAAATTTTCAGAGGCAGCCGTAAACAAAGCAAGGCTGCTGAAAGAACACCCGGGGAAATACTTTCTCCGTGCAGTCATGGCCGGTTTCTTTATCGTGGTTGCCATGATTTTCTCCAACGTGGTAGGCAATACGTTCCAGAGTACAGATCCTGCCTGGGGAAAACTGCTTGGCGGTATTGTGTTTGCCATTGCGGTTCTGCTGATCGTTTTTATCGGTGCAGAGCTTTTCACCGGAAACAATCTTGTTATGGCATTTGGGGCCTATGACAAAAAAGTCTCCTGGGCACAGGTTGGAAAAGTATGGCTGGTAAGCTACATCGGAAACTTTGTCGGATGCCTGATTCTCTCCGTAATTTTCGTACTGGCAGGTGCTTCCGGTACTGCCGATTATTACGCAGGATTTATTGGAAATAAACTTTCCATTCCTGCCGGAGAAATGTTTTTCCGTGCCATTCTCTGCAACTTCTTCGTCTGCCTTGCCGTTGCCTGCGGCATGAAATGCAAAAATGAAGTTGCCAAATTTTCATGATTATACTTTGCATCACCGGATTCGTTGTTGCCGGTTTTGAACACTGCGTTGCCAATATGGCACCTTTGTTACCGCTGCACTTCTGGTCCCAGGCGGCATTTCTCTGACTGCCGCATTGAAAAGTATGGTCATTGTAACTATAGGAAACGCAATAGGAGGCGGTGTGCTCCTTGCCTGGCCGCTTCGAATGATGAGTGCAGATAAATGACAAAATCTTTATACATTGCGGAAAAACCGAGCGTTGCTCAGGAGTTCGCAAAAGCGTTAAAACAGAATATGCAGCGCAGGGATGGATACTTAGAGTCGGATCAGTCCGTCGTAACCTGGTGCGTCGGTCACCTGGTTACGATGAGCTATCCGGAAAAATATGATCCTGCGTTAAAAAGGTGGAGTCTCGAGACCCTGCCTTTTTTGCCTGAAAACTTCAAATATGAAATTATCCCGGAAGTAAAAAAGCAGTTCACCATTGTGAGTAACCTGCTCCACCGGGAGGATATTGAAACCATTTATGTCTGTACCGACTCCGGGCGTGAGGGAGAATACATCTATCGTCTCGTCGCGCAGATGGCCGGTATCAAAGACAAGAAACAGAAGCGTGTCTGGATCGACTCGCAGACAGAAGAAGAAATCCTGCGCGGTATCCGCGAAGCGAAGGACGAAAGTGAATACGACAATCTTTCGGCATCCGCTTATCTCCGCGCCAAAGAAGATTACCTGATGGGCATTAACTTTTCCCGTCTTCTCTCGCTCAAATACGGAAGCGCTGTCGCATCGTATCTCGGCACTAAATATCAGTCTATTTCCGTCGGCCGTGTTATGACATGTGTGCTCGGCATGGTCGTACGCCGGGAGCGCGAAATCCGTAGCTTTGTGAAAACACCATTCTACCGTGTCATCGCCGGTCTTTCCTTAAATGGACGCAATTTTGAGGGGGAATGGCGCGCCGTAAAAGGCAGCCGCTACTTCAACTCTCCGCTTCTCTATAAGGAGAACGGCTTCCAGAAAAAAGAGGACGCACAGAAACTGATCGAGGAATTAAGCATGCAGAATCCTCTGATCCCGCATGTCCTGAAAATGGAGCGAAAAAAGGAAAATAAAAATGCGCCACTGCTTTACAACCTTGCGGAGCTGCAAAACGACTGTGCCCGCTTTTTCAAAATCAGTCCGGATGAAACGCTGAAAGTTGTTCAGGAGCTTTACGAGAAAAAGCTGGTTACCTATCCGCGAACCGATGCCCGTGTGCTTTCTTCTGCCGTTGCCAGGGAAATCAGCAAAAACCTGCGCGCCTGCAGCAGTACGGTATCTGCAGCGGCCTTGCAAATGAAATTTCGCAGGGTGAAAGCTGGAAAAAGATTGGTTCCACCCGCTATACAAACGATAAACAGATTACCGATCACTATGCGATCATTCCGACCGGACAGGGCCTTAACAATCTGCGGAACCTCTCGGAACTCTCCGCAAAAGTTTATGAGACAATTGTCCGCCGTTTTCTCGGTATCTTCTATCCGCCGGCGGTCTATCAGAAAGTTGCTCTTGTCACCGAAATCGGCGGCGAGCAGTTTTTCTCCAACTTCCGCGTTCTCGTGCAGGAGGGCTATTTAAAAGCCATGCAGTATTCTTTCTTCCGTAAGAAAGAGGAGGACGACGAGGGCAGAAAGGAGGACGAGACGACTTGCGATCCCTCTTTTCTTGCAGCGCTGTCCCAGCTGCAGAAAGGCAGCGAGCTGAATCTTCTCGGCCTTTCTATCAAGGAAGGAGAAACCTCTCCGCCAAAACGCTACACCTCCGGTTCGATGATCCTTGCAATGGAAAATGCCGGACAGCTCATTGAAGACGAGGAGCTGCGCGAACAGATTAAGGGAAGCGGCATCGGAACGAGTGCGACGCGTGCTGAGATTCTGAAAAAGCTTGTCTTTATCAAATATCTTGCTCTGAACAAAAAGACGCAGGTTATCACCCCGACACAGCTTGGCGAAATGATCTACGACGTCGTACACCAGTCGATCCGCCCGCTTCTGAATCCGGAGCTGACGGCAAGCTGGGAAAAGGGACTTACCTATGTAGCGGAAGGCTCCATTACCTCCGAGGAATATATGGGAAAACTGGAAAACTTTGTGACACGCCACACGGTAAATGTGAAGCAGCTGCGGAATCAGTTCCAGCTAAAGAGCAGCTTTGATGCGTCCGCGCCGTATTACAAAAAAGCCTCTTCCACGCGCTCCCGTACCGGGAAACGTACCGCTGCAGAAGACTCCTCAGCAAAGTCCTATTCCACCGCCGGAAAAAAAGGCGCACAGAACTCCTGAAATGTGGTAAGATAAACAGGAACTAAAACAAGAAAGGATGAATCACGCATGAAAGATGCAACCATTTCTGAACTTTATGATTTAACCCAGACCATTGCCGCAAAAATCTTTGAAGGCAAAACGTATCCATGGGAAGTGCTTCCGCTCATCAAGGACTTTATTCTTGAACTCGGCGAGACGCTTGATCCGGCAGAATACGAAAAACGCGGTGAAAATATCTGGATCGCAAAAGATGCCAGTATCGCACCGACCGCTTCCATCAACGGCCCATGCATCATCGGAAAAGGCGCGGAGATCCGCCAGTGTGCTTTTATCCGCGGAAATGCCATCGTCGGCGAGGGCGCTGTCGTTGGTAACTCCACCGAGCTGAAAAATGTCATTCTCTTTAATAAAGTACAGGTTCCGCACTACAATTACGTCGGTGACTCTGTTCTTGGCTACAAAGCGCACATGGGTGCCGGTTCCATTACTTCCAATGTAAAGTCCGACAAGAAGCTTGTCGTTGTCAAAAGCGCCGATGAGCAGATCGAAACCGGACTGAAAAAATTCGGTGCGATGCTCGGCGATGAAGTTGAGGTCGGCTGTAACAGCGTATTGAACCCGGGAACGGTTGTCGGAAGAAATTCCAACATTTATCCACTCTCCTGTGTTCGCGGCGTGATCCCGTCAGGTCATATTTTTAAGAATGCGAAAGAAATTGTCAAAAAATCTGATAATTAAAAAAAATCTCTTTTATCGAGAGAAAACCAAACCGATTGATTTAAAAGACCGCCGGAAATTTTATCGTTTTCCGGTGGTCTTTGCAATTTTTTATCAAAATATGCTGGACGAATGACCAATTTTGTGAGACAATAACCATAGGTCTGTGAACAGGCTGGAAACAGTCCGTTCGAAAGACAAAAGCTCAAATAAGTACATATTTGAAAGGAGTTTAACAATGACTTATTCACACGAAGTAGAAATGATGTGTCCGGTTGCCCAGGGCGTGCATCACGGTGCAGCTCCGATTCCGGAGGAAGCAAAATGGGTAAAAGCAAAAGAAATCAAAGACATTTCCGGATTCACTCACGGTATTGGCTGGTGCGCACCGCAGCAGGGTACCTGCAAACTGACTCTGAACGTAAAAGAGGGCGTTATCCAGGAAGCTCTCGTTGAGACCATCGGATGTTCAGGAATGACTCATTCTGCAGCTATGGCATCTGAGATTCTGCCAGGACTTACCATCCTTGAGGCACTGAATACTGACCTTGTGTGTGATGCTATCAATACTGCTATGAGAGAGCTCTTCCTGCAGATCGTTTACGGAAGAAGCCAGAGTGCATTCTCCGAGGACGGACTGGTTGTAGGCGCAGGCCTGGAAGACCTTGGTAAAGGACTTCGTTCCCAGGTTGGTACCATGTACGGAACTCTTGCAAAAGGACCTCGTTACCTGGAGATGACCGACGGTTATGTAACAGGTATCGCTCTGGATGCAGATGATGAGATTATCGGTTACAAATTCATCAACTTCGGAAAGATGATGGACTTCATCAAAGCCGGCGATGATGCAAACACAGCTTTCGAAAAAGCAAGCGGACAGTACGGACGTGTTGCTGATGCTGTTAAGATCGTTGACCCGAGAAAAGAGTAATCAGATAATTTAGGAGGATAGGAAAATGGCTTTATTTGAATCATATGAAAGAAGAGAGAAACAGATTCTGGCTAAGCTTGCTGAGTACGGAATCAACTCCATCGAAGAAGCTGCAGAAGTTACAAAAGCTGCTGGCCTTGATGTATACAAAATGATCGAAGGCATTCAGCCAATCTGCTTCGAGAATGCAAAATGGGCTTACACTGTAGGCGCAGCAATCGCAATCAAAAAAGGATGCCGCAAAGCTTCTGAAGCTGCTGCAGCAATCGGTGAGGGACTTCAGTCCTTCTGTATCCCGGGTTCTGTAGCAGATCAGCGTAAAGTTGGTCTTGGCCATGGTAACCTTGGTAAAATGCTTCTGGAAGAGGACACCGAGTGCTTCGCATTCCTGGCTGGACATGAGTCCTTCGCAGCTGCTGAGGGTGCTATCGGTATCGCTGAAAAAGCAAACAAAGTACGTCAGAAACCTCTGCGTGTTATCCTGAACGGTCTTGGAAAAGACGCTGCTCAGATCATCGCTCGTATCAACGGCTTTACTTATGTAGAGACTGAGTATGACTACTACACTGGAGAACTGAAAGAAGTATTCAGAAAAGCATACTCCGATGGACCGCGTGCGAAAGTTAACTGCTACGGCGCTAACGACGTTCGCGAAGGCGTTGCTATCATGTGGAAAGAGAACGTTGACGTTTCCATCACCGGAAACTCCACCAACCCGACTCGTTTCCAGCATCCAGTTGCAGGTACCTACAAAAAAGAGCGTATCGAAGCTGGTAAAAAATACTTCTCCGTTGCTTCCGGCGGTGGTACAGGACGTACTCTTCACCCGGACAACATGGCAGCAGGTCCTGCTTCCTACGGTATGACCGATACTATGGGACGTATGCATTCTGACGCTCAGTTTGCAGGTTCTTCTTCTGTACCGGCTCACGTAGAAATGATGGGTCTCATCGGCGCAGGAAACAACCCAATGGTTGGTATGACTGTTGCTGTAGCTGTTGCTGTTGAAGAGGCAGCAAAAGCTGGCAAATTCTAAGATTAGCCAAACCTTGCGTAAATAAAATTATTTGAGCAAAAAGAAGCGCCGCGGGAATTTTCCCGTATGGCGCTTCTTTTTTGCTGCTTTCGATATCCTGCAAAGTTGGGCGTGCAGATTGCAGGAACGATGTTTCAAACACATGCTATATTCTTTTGATCCATGCACAAACGCCTCTGAACCCAAAACGTTTCAGAGCGTTTTTATATCATTCTAAGCATTATTTTGCAGCGATAAACTTCTTTGCAACCAGTGTCTCTGCACAAAGTACTGCTCCGCCTGCTGCGCCGCGGACCGTGTTGTGGGACAGACCTACGAATTTCCAGTCGTAGATGGAATCCTCTCTTAAACGGCCTACGTTGATTCCCATACCGTTCTCGTAGTTGACATCCAGTGTTACCTGCGGACGGTTATCTTCTGTCATGTAACGGATGAACTGTTTCGGTGCGCTTGGCAGATTCAGCTCCTGCGGAAGGCCTTTGAAGTTCTCCAGTTTTTCGATCAGCTGCTCTTTCGTCGGTTTCTTGCGGAATTTTACGAAAACAGCTGCGGTGTGTCCGTTTAATACCGGAACACGGATACACTGACAGGTGATCTTCGGCTCAGTTGCTTTTACGATCACGCCGTTTTCAATTTTACCCCAGATACGAAGCGGCTCCTGCTCGCTCTTCTCTTCTTCTCCGCCGATGAACGGGATGATGTTGCCTTCCATCTCCGGCCAGTCTTTGAAGGTTTTTCCTGCTCCGGAAATTGCCTGGTATGTGGTTGCAACCACTTCATATGGCTCGAACTCTTTCCATGCCGTTAATACCGGTGCATAGCTCTGGATTGAACAGTTCGGTTTTACAGCGATAAAGCCTCTCTTGGTTCCCAGACGTTTTTTCTGAAACTCGATAACATCGAAGTGCTCCGGGTTGATTTCCGGAACTACCATCGGAACATCCGGTGTCCAGCGGTGTGCGCTGTTGTTGGAAACAACCGGTGTCTCGGTCTTTGCATATGCTTCTTCAATCGCTTTGATCTCATCTTTCGACATATCAACAGCGGAAAATACAAAATCTACGGTAGATGCCACATGCTCTACATCATTTACATTCATCACAACGAGCTTTTTCACTGCTTCCGGCATTGGAGTATCCATTTTCCAGCGTCCGCCGACTGCTTCCTCATATGTTTTTCCGGCACTTCTCGGACTTGCTGCCAGGGTCACAACTTCAAACCACGGATGGTTCTCCAGCAGAGAAATAAATCTCTGTCCTACCATACCGGTTGCTCCTAAAATTCCTACTCTCAATTTCTGCTCCATTGGTTTCATCTCCTTGTTCTTCTGTGGCGTACATTTGTGCGTCTCATGTCATACTATACCAATTTTTTCAAAATTGCAACTGTTTTTTCAATTTTCCTGTAAATATTTTTTATTCTGCTCGATGACAGCCTGCATCGCATCTGCTCCCGGCGCACCGATCGTGTTGCGTCGTTCTACGCAGTTCTTCATGCTGATGGCATCATAAATATCATCCTCGAAGACCGGGCTGATCGCTTTGTACTCTTCGAGTTTCATATCATCAAGGGAGATTCCTTTGTCAATGCAGTACAGAACGAGACGGCCGACAATGCCATGTGCATCGCGGAACGGAACGCCTTTTCCAACAAGGTAATCAGCTGCGTCCGTTGCATTCGTGAAACCGTTCTTTGCACTGTTCTCCATGCGGTCTTTTTTGAAGTACATGGTAGAAAGCATGCCATTGAACAGAGCCAGGCATCCTTTTACGGTGTCGATGGCATCGAAGGTCAGCTCTTTATCCTCCTGCATATCTTTGTTGTACGCCAGCGGGATTCCCTTCATAGTGGTGAGCATTGACATCAGAGCTGCGTAAACGCGGCCTGTTTTTCCTCGAACAAGCTCTGCGATATCCGGATTCTTTTTCTGCGGCATGATACTGCTTCCGGTGCTGTATGCGTCGTCGATGTCCACAAACTGGTACTCATTGGTATTCCAGATGATGATCTCCTCGGAGAAGCGGGAAAGATGCATCATAATCGTAGAAAGAGCACTGAGGAGCTCAATGACATAGTCACGGTCGGATACGGAATCCATGCTGTTTAAGGTCGGGCCGTCAAAGCCGAGCAGCTCTGCTGTGTAAGCGCGGTCCAACGGATACGTCGTTCCAGCCAGCGCACCGGAACCGAGCGGACAGTAATTCATTCTCTTGTAGATGTCTGCAAGGCGGCCTCTGTCGCGGCGGAACATTTCAAAATATGCGCCCATGTGATGTGCCAGTGTGATCGGCTGTGCTTTCTGCAGATGGGTGAATCCCGGCATATAGGTGTGAATGTTCTCTTCCATGATTTTTTCAAGTGTTACCAGCACCTCTTTGACGAGTGCATCAATCTCGGTGATCTCATCGCGGACATAAAGTTTCATATCGAGGGCTACCTGGTCATTGCGGCTTCTTCCGGTGTGCAGCTTCTTTCCGGCGTCTCCGATGCGGTCGATCAGGTTTGCCTCCACGAAGCTGTGGATATCCTCATATTCGCTGGTGATTTCCAGTTTTCCGCTCTCCACATCGGCAAGAATCCCCTCCAGTCCTGCAAGAATCTGGTCTCTCTCCTCTTCTGTCAGGATGCCTGTTTTGCCAGCATCTTTACATGTGCATGCTGCCTTTGATGTCCTGTTTATAGAATTTCTGATCAAAGCTGATGGATGCATTAAAATTATACACTAACTTGTCGGTCTCTTTTGTGAACCGTCCGCCCCATAACTGTGCCATTTTCATTCCTCTTTTCCTGTAAGTTTTTTAAATTATCATGCATTATTATACAAGCATCCAACCTTCCTTTGCAAGTCAAATCACCTACTTTCCCGAATTTCGGCGTTTTGTGTAGTTTTTTTCCAGCCAGCCCAAGATGCCGTACAATCCTGCCGCAACGAGGCAGAGAATCAGGATGGACAGGATTACCCAGTCAAGTCTGAACAGATTTGCCCACCTTTTTGCGGCAGAGACGCTCGTCAGCCGCCCGATTTGCCGCTATCCAGAGCTCTTCAGAGACGATAGCAGGAATTTTCCCCGCATAGACGTACTGCCCGCCCGGCGGTGTAGGGAGCGTTTTTCCGGTGTTAAAATCGTAATGCTTCCTGTTCATGACTACGGTGCCTTTATTCATGGGATTCCGCACCATGCGGATAATGTCTGTTCCAGAGAATGGTTTTCCGGCGCGGCTGCGGACGCCCTCCGCTGCCAGAACCGCCGCAATTTTCCGTCCGCCGAGACCGTCTGCACAGAGTTCGTACATACGGCGCTTCACTGCGGCCTCCTCCGGGATGATCTCAATCGCTCCGTCTGCCGTCCGCCGGTAACCATAACTTTTTGAGGTCAGCACCGGCTTTCCATTATTCTGCTGCCGTTTCTGGTGCGCCAGATTCATCTTCTTGCTCAGCTCCCGGCTGTACTCCTCCGCCAGAATCGCCTTAATGCCGGTCAGAAGCGCGTCTTCCGGCGAATAGAATGTGTTCTCCAGATAAAAATACAGCCGCTTTCCGGCGCAGTTTAAGCGGTCTGCGAACAGATACCAGTCCCGCGTGTTCCGCATCAGGCGGTCCTGCGACTTGATTACGACGACATCAAACCGGTTCTGCTCGAGATCCTCGTACAGGCGGTTATATTCCCGTCTGCCCTTCCGGCTCGTACCGGAGCGGCTCTCCACGTAGGCATCCACAAGCTCCATCCTCTTGCCCGGATTGCCTCTTCCGCCTCCGCCGCCTGCCTTACCAGCGCATCCTTCTGATTTTCCTCCTCGGTGCTGCACCTTGCATAATAAACCGCACGCAGCTTCTCCTCTTCCATCTCCTGTCTCACTTTCCAGATGCTTCTCTTTACTATATAGAAAAAAGGACCGGAAAGTTCCGACCCTCTTTTTGTAATTTCTTTTACGGATTGCACCGTCCGCACGGCTCATAGCCTTCGGCAATCAGGTCCTCGCGCGGTCCCTGATATGTCGCCTTGTTTTCATCCTTAATCGAGCTGACGCTGGAGCATGACGGCAGGTGGAATTTCATGCTGGATGTGTTCATGACATATTCCTGCTGATCCGTCATCGTTCCGCTGCTTTCGCTTAACGTGCTGTCTCCCGTTGCATAATTAATTGAGATGCCCGGCTGATTGTTGTATGCGAAGATATGGAAGGAAATGCCCTCGCCGTCATCTTCCATGGAAAGTGCCTCCATCTCCACACCGTCCGCTACAAGGTTGTCCCCGATAAAAATTGGTGTAACGCGGTACAGCACATGGTTTCCGGTCTCTTTGACGTAGTCGGCAACCATGTTTTCAAACGGCAGCATGCCCTCGACATTCAGATAACGTGTTCCAGTGATCAGATTCTTCTCGTTTGCATTCTCACCGGTCAGCTGGTATCCGATCAGATGGCAGCGGTTGTACAGATATTTACCTTCCACCTGATCGTATTTTACCGTATGCCAGCCCGTCGGCTTTACCTGGCCGATCACGCCGCGCTTCTCCGTCGGCATCAGATCCTGGCGATATTCGCCTCTGCCACGCCGCACCGTCCCAGGCTGTCCAGATTGCTGTAATGCTCGTACGACTCGGTCGTCTTTTCCTCATCGGTAAAATCCGGCTCATTTCCGTTTAAAACGACATACGGTTCACCGGAAAACTCCGAAACATCAAGAACTGAAACGGCCGTCGGTGCCTGATCGGTAATCTGGGATTCCGTCATCGTATAAGCGGCCGTAACCTCCGAACCGGAATCTGCTCTCTCCGTCGAGAGAAGATCCTGCGCCTCACAGCCGGTCAGTGTCAGAACAAGAAGCGCCGCCAGCAGCAGAAGCTGTTTTCTTGGTTTTTTCATTTCTCATATACCTCTTTCGTTATTTTCTCATGGGAATAGCCTGCAAACTCCTCCTCGGACACTTTATTCCATTTGGAAAGATCCAGGTCGAATTTCCGGTCAGACGGATAATGCCGGTTCCACCAGAAAACGATGATTTTCTCTATCTTCGCTTCCACAGCCTGCAGTCCCGTATTCTCCACAAAGCAGTATTCTCCTTCGCCTGCCTGCTCCAGAAAATCTGCCGCCGCCTGAAGTGTTACCTTCCCACTCTCCTTCTGCTCCGCGAACAGCTTTTCCGAAGCCGGATTCATCCAGAGCGTTTTCCCCTCACACAGTTCGCAGATTTTTTCCGTTACCACGCGGTCCCGCGAAACGCGTCGTCCGCCAAACTGCATTCCTCTTCGTTCTTCCAGACATACGATTCCAATCATCTGTCATCCTCCCTTCTCTTGCGTGTGCATATCTGAACACCTGACTGCCGTAGATAATCAGATAGCCAAGCCCCTCTCTTGCCCCGATAAACTCTCCGATTACAACACCGACGAGGCACAGGCCGATGTTGACCTTCCACACGGCGAGCAGCCCCGGAAACGACCACGGCAGCACAACGCGGAACAGCATATCCTTCTTCGTTCCGCCGAGTGTTGCAATCAGGCGGAGCATATCCGGCTCCACACTCTGAAAGCTGCTGTAAATGCTGATCACCGAGCCGAATATCGCAACGGAAATGCCGGCCGTGATGATCGTTTTCACGTTTGCCCCCATCCACACAATGAGAAGCGGGGCGAGCGCCGATTTCGGCAGGCTGTTCAGGACTACCAGGTACGGCTCCATCACCGCAGAAAAGCGCGGAAAGAGCCACAAAAGCACAGCGAACGCCATGCCAAGTGCCGAGACGAGCAGAAAGCTGATTCCCGTCTCATACACCGTGATCCCGATATGGCGCAGAAGGTTCTGCTCCGTCAGCAGGGTCACGAACGTTTTTCCCACCCGCACAGGGCTGGAAAAGATAAACGGATCGATCCATCTCAGATCCGCCGCCACCTCCCATAATACCAGAAAACTGACGAGAAGCAAAGCCCGAAACACCCGCACCTGCTCCCGTTCTCTTTTTTTCTGCCGGAGATACGCCCTCTGAAAGCTGCTCTCCGGCGTTTTTGCCTGCTCACGCATTTTCATTCAGCTCCTTCCAGATGGCATTGAAATACGTTTTAAATTCCGGCGCACTGCGCGCTTTCATCGGCGTGCGCTCCTCCATCGCAAACCGGATCGGAATCTTTTTTTTCACATATGCCGGCCGTGCCGCCAGAACAATCACACGGTCCGCCATGCTGATGGCCTCCGAAATATCGTGTGTCACGAGAATTGCTGTCTTTCCCTCTTTTTTGATGATCTTTCCGATATCATCACAGACGTTCAGCCTCGTCTGGTAGTCGAGAGCGGAAAACGGCTCGTCAAGCAGCAGAAGATCCGGCTCCATCGCCAGTGTACGGATCAGTGCCGCCCTCTGCCGCATACCGCCGGAAAGTTCGGACGGACGGGCATTGGAAAAGGATTTCAGGCCGTATGTCTCCATCATCTCCCCAACTTTTTCTTTCCGCTCGGGTGTCAGCGTGCGCGAAATCTCAAGGCCCAGCAGAACGTTGCTGTAGATGGTCCGCCATTCAAACAGGTGGTCTCTCTGCAGCATGTAGCCGATATGGAGATCCGCCTCCGTGATCGGCCGTCCGCGGCTCAGCAGAGTTCCCGCCTCCGGCTTTAAAAGACCGGAAATCAAGTTCAGGATCGTGCTCTTTCCGCAGCCGCTCGGTCCGACAAGAGCAACAAATTCCCCCGGTTTTACCGAAAAGGTCAGATCGCACAGCGCCGGTGTTTCTCCTTTCATGGTGTGATAGGACAGTGATATATGCTCTAATGACAGGATTTGATCATCCATTTTTTGCATCCTCCTCTATCTATAAGATATCATATGCAGCTTGCATCCCAGCCGCGCTGAGGCTATAATAGAAAGGATTGAAAGATACCAGGAGGTTTGAAGATACATTATGACCAATAAAAGAAATTACCAGAAGGAGCTGGATGCGAAGATTGCAGGACTTCACGGTGAAGTTCCGACCTTGCTGCTGCACAGCTGCTGTGCGCCGTGCAGCAGTTACGTGCTGGAATATCTGTCGCAGTATTTTTCCATTACGCTCTTTTACTATAATCCCAACATCTATCCGCCGACGGAGTACGAGCACCGCGTGGAGGAACAGCAGCGTCTGATCCATTCTCTTCCCGCCGTGCATCCGATTTCCTTCTGCCCCGGACCGTACGATTCTGACCGGTTCTATGAGCTGACACGCGGGATGGAAAATGTGCCGGAGGGCGGCGAGCGCTGTTTTGTCTGCTATGAAATGCGGCTCCGCGAAGCGGCCGAAATGGCAAAGCAGCTCAAACTCGACTATTTTACAACAACCCTCTCCATCAGCCCGCTGAAAAACGCGGAAAAGCTGAATGAAATCGGAGAACGGCTTGCCGCCGAATACAGGATCCCATATCTCAATTCAGATTTCAAGAAACGGGGCGGCTACCAGCGTTCCATCGAACTTTCCCACGAATACGGCCTCTACCGCCAGGACTACTGCGGCTGCGTCTTTTCCCGCCGGGAACGCGACGCACGGGTGGCAGCACAGGAAAATGGCAACAGCTGATGTGCTCTTTGAAGTGTCCGGCCAAAAGCTCCGTCAGGATATGCTGTACGAACTGATTTTCCTGAAACTTGTAACAGCAAACGCCCTTTGCAGCAGATCTTTTTCCTGCAAAGGCGTTCGTATTTCTGTCATATTTCTCATGATACCAGAAAACCCGCAGAACCTTACGTCCTGCGGGTTTCTAAAGAATAAGCCGAAAATCAGATTCGAACTGACGACCCCTTCATTACGAGTGAAGTGCTCTACCGGCTGAGCTATTTCGGCCTGTGAAATTCATTTTCTGAATGACACAATCATTATTATACCGTATTTTTTTGAAATTGCAAGCATTTTTTTGAAATTTATGAATCTTTTTCTAAAATTTGTTCCGCCCCACTGATTTCCTGCCGTTTTCATCCTTGTTGTTTTCACATCCCTGACGCAAATTTTATGCATAAACTTTGTCCTTGCTTTCAAAAATTAAGGAAAACCATCACTTTTCCTTATAAAAATTAATGTATTTTGAAAGAAAAGCATTGACAACCGCCAAAAAAGTAAGTATAGTTTTTAACTAAAGGAAGAAAGGGGCTGTTGTCATGACCATGCAATACGATAATCTGGAAGACAAGCTCAGTCAGCTTGTAGAGTATACGAAAGATTCCGGAAAGATTGATTTATCTTTATACACTGAGTACGATGTAAAACGGGGACTGCGTGATTCCACCGGTAAAGGTGTTCTCACCGGCCTGACCGAAATTTCCGATGTTATCGGCTTCGATATTGATGAGCGCACCGGCGAAAAAGTTCCGACCGATGGCCGTCTCTATTTTCAGGGCTATAACGTCGCAGATCTGATCAAAGGTATGGAAGGACGACGCTTCGGTTTTGAAGAGATTACCTATCTTCTTCTGTTCGGTTCTCTTCCGACAGAACCGCAGTTAAATGATTTCAACGAAATTTTAAGTATCTACCGCGAGCTGCCGGACACTTTTGTCCGCGACGTTGTCATGAAGGCAACCAGCAAAAACATGATGAATACTCTGCAGCGCTGTGTGCTGACCCTGTATTCCTACGACGAAAAGCCGGATGACATTTCCATTCCGAACGTCCTCCGCCAGGCTTTGAGTCTGATCGCCAAAATGCCGCTGATCGCCGTTTACGGTACCATGCATACCGCCACTACCACGAAAACCAGAACCTGATCATCCGAAATCCGAAACCGGAGCTGTCGATGGCTGAAAACATTCTGCAGATGCTTCACCCGGATGGAGAATACACTGCTCTGGAGGCAAAGGTTCTCGATGTTGCGTTAATTCTTCACGCAGACCACGGCGGCGGAAATAACTCAACATTTACGACACACGTTGTCTCCTCCTCCGGAACCGATACCTACTCTGCTGTTGCGGCTTCTTTAAGTTCCTTAAAAGGACCGCGCCACGGCGGTGCCAACTTGAAGGTTATGGAGATGTTTGAAAATATTGAAGAGAATGTTACAAACTGGGAAGACGAAAACGAACTGCGCACCTACCTGACCAAAATGCTTGATCGTGAAGCATTCGATGGAACTGGTCTTGTCTATGGTATGGGCCATGCTGTTTATACCCTGTCCGATCCACGTTGTGTGATTCTGAAAGAATATGCAAAGAAGCTTTCCGCTGAGAAGCACCGCGAGAAAGAATTTGCTCTCTATGAGTCTGTAGAACGCATTGCCGGCGAGTGTATCGCCAAAAAGCGCCGTCTGCTCAAACCAGTCTGTGCAAATGTTGATTTCTACAGCGGTTTCGTCTACGCAATGCTTGGCCTTCCAAAAGAGCTCTACACCCCGATCTTTGCTATCTCCCGTATCTCCGGCTGGTCCGCACACCGGATCGAAGAGCTTGTCAACGAAGGAAAGATCATCCGTCCGGCTTATAAATATGTCGGTCATCATCGTCCGTACGTTGCCATTGAAAGAAGAACCCCAAGAAAGACTTCCCACAGTTTTTCAAATAACTAAAAAATTATGCAAAAAGGACATCTGCCCGTACCGTTCTGGTATCGGGCAGGTGTCCTTTTATTGCCAAGTGATCTCTCGAAAAACCCGCGGAGCTGCTTCTCATGGTTATAAACAAAACTCTGCGTTATACCCGGATCTTTGTTCCCTTGGTATCTCGTTTTGCCAGCTTAATCTTCGCTGTCAGAGAAATCTCTTTGTCGTGATACGTGATCGTGTAATCCATCCGGCTTGCCAGCAGATACGCATGCTCTACCGCGTCGTCCTCTGCCATACGGATACCACGCACACCAACGGCTGCTTTTTTCTTCTCCGGCACTTCACTCGTAAGGAAGCGCAGGAAGACACCGTTTTTCGTCTGCAGAACCACATACTCCTGCTCCTGGCAGACCTCGGCAAGAATCAGACGGTCCTCCTCGGATGAAAGCTTCGTCGCCGCGATCGTTCGTTTTACGACATCAAACTCGGATCCATCGACAAGTTTTACCATACCGGCCGCGCTGACGAACAGCAGCTTATTGTTCTTGATATTTTCCAGTGCATCGACGTAAATCATCTGCTCCTTCTGGCTGCTGTAATTTCCAAGGTTGTCGATCGGCGTTCCCTTGTCACGGAATCTTCCATACGGGATGTCCATTACTTTGATGCTGTGCATCATGCCAAGATCCGTAAAGACGCAGATCTTATCGGTGTTTTTGCACTGGAACACATATTTGTTCTCGTTGTGCACAGCCTCTTTGTTCCGCTCGTAAGCAGACGTATCGATCGTCTTCGCATAACCGAAGCGGTCCATCAGGAAGACAACATCCATCTCCTCGACCTTCAGCTCCTCAAGAACAATCGCCTCAGCATTCTCAATCGCCGTTTTCCGCTTGTGGCCGTACTCTTTTTTTATCTGCGTCAGATCTTCCATAATAACTTCCGACATCGAGTCGTAATGATTTAAGATATCCTCGTACTTTGTAATCTTCGCCACAGTCGCCTCATGATCTTTTAAGAGTGCTTCCACTTCCAGTCCGATCAGTTTCTGCAGACGCATCTCCAGAATCGCCGTTGCCTGGCGTTCCGTAAAGCAGAGCTGTGCTGCCATACGCTCACTTGACTTTGATTTGAAGCGGATACCATCGGTCACTCCCATAATCAGACACTCTTTGACCTGCTTCTGTGTCTTGCTTCCGCGCAGGATCTCAATGATCAGATCGATCACATCGCATGCCTTGATCAGACCTTCCTGCACCTCGCGGCGCTCCATCTCTTTGCGGAGAAGGTTCTGGTATTTGCGGGTTGCCACTTCAAACTGGAAATCAACGTGATGCTCGATCACCTGTTTAAGGCTTAACGTCTCCGGTCTTCCATCTGCCACGGCGAGCATGTTGACACCGAACGTATCTTCCAAACGTGTTTTCTTGTACAGCAGATTCGTGATCCGCTCCACATCCGCGCCTTTTTTCAGTTCGAGCACGATGCGTGTTCCTTCTTTCGAGGACTGGTTGGAAATGTCGACGATTTCCGGCGCTTTCTTGCTCTCCACAAGCCCCGCCACATCGTTCAGGAACTTTCCGATGTTCGCACCGATCATCGGGTACGGAATTTCGGTGATCACAAGATACTGCTTTCCGTTTCTGCCTTTCTCCACTTCCACTTTTCCGCGGATTTTAATCTTTCCGACACCTTTTTCGTAGATCGACAGCAGGTCATCCTGATTGACGACAATACCGCCGGTCGGGAAATCCGGTCCTTTGATGTATTTCATCAGACCTTTGACGGTGATGTCGTTGTTTTTCATGTAGGCCTTGACCGCATCCACAATCTCACACAGGTTGTGCGGCGGAATGCTTGTTGCCATACCGACAGCGATACCGTCTGCGCCATTCAACAGAAGGTTCGGCACGCGCACCGGCAGAACAGACGGCTCTTTTTCCGTCTCGTCGAAGTTCGGTACGAAATCGACAACGTCTTTGTCGAGATCCTTTAAATAGACCTCCTGTGTAATTTTCTGCAGTCTCGCCTCGGTATATCGCATTGCAGCGGCACCGTCACCCTCAATCGACCCGAAGTTTCCGTGACCGTCCACAAGCGGCTGCCCTTTTTGAAATCCTGTGCCATTACGACAAGAGCATCGTAAATGGAACTGTCGCCGTGCGGATGGTATTTACCCATCGTATCGCCGACGATACGCGCGCACTTTCGGAACGGCTTGTCGTACTGGATGCCGAGCTCATACATGTCATACAGAGTACGGCGCTGTACCGGCTTTAAACCGTCCCGCACGTCCGGAAGCGCTCGGGAAATGATGACGCTCATCGCATAATCAATATAAGATTTCTGCATGACCTCAGAATATTCGGTCCGTATAATCTGATCTTCTGATTTTTCTTTCATCTTCCTTTGTCCTTCCTGTTAAATATCCAGCTCTGCATCGGTTGCATGCTCATAAATAAATGCTTTCCGCGGCGGAACCTCGGTTCCCATCAGTACTTCCGTCACATCGGAGGCCATACGGGCATCCTCGATCTCCACACGCTTCAAAAGTCTCGTCTCCGGATTCAGTGTCGTCTCCCAGAGCTGCTCCGGGTCCATCTCGCCAAGACCTTTGTAGCGCTGCAGCGTAAATTTTTCTTTGTGTGTCTTTCTGTATTTTTCCAGTGCTTTGTCGTCGTACAGATACTCTTCTTTTCCGCGGGACGGCATTGCCTTGTAAAGAGGCGGCATCGCGATATAGACATGTCCCTCGTAGATCAGCTCCGGCATGAAACGGTAGAACAGTGTCAGCAGCAGCGTTGAAATATGCGCACCGTCGACATCGGCATCTGCATGATGATAATTTTATCGTAACGGAGCTTTGTGATATCGAAGTCGTTGCCGTAACCCTCGGAAAAGCCGCAGCCGAATGCATTGATCATGGATTTGATCTCGGCATTTGCCAGAACTTTATCAATAGAAGCCTTCTCTACGTTCAGAATCTTACCGCGGATCGGCAGAATTGCCTGGAAATTACGGTCACGCGCCGTCTTTGCGGAACCGCCCGCAGAATCTCCCTCGACGATAAAGATCTCGCACAGCGACGGGTCCTTTTTCTCGCAGTTTGCCAGTTTGCCGTTCGTATCAAACGAATATTTCTGCTTGGTCAGCATATTCGTCTTGGCTTTTTCTTCGCTTCTGCGGATTTTGGCAGATCGCTCAGCGCAGGCAAGAACATTTTTCAGCACTTCGAGATTGCGGTCGAAATACAGCGGAATCTCCTCGCCCGTTACTTTTCCGGCGGCCTTTGCCGCATCCGGGTTGTCCAGCTTCGTTTTTGTCTGACCCTCGAACGCGGATCCGGGTGCTTGATCGAAATAACAGCGGTCATACCGTTTCGGATATCCGATCCCGTAAAGTTATTGTCTTTTTCTTTTAAGACACCGATCTCTCTGGCATAGCTGTTCATAATCGTCGTAAAGGTCGATTTGAAACCGGAAATATGGGTACCGCCCTCAGCGTTGTAGATATTATTACAGAAGCCGAGCACGTTTTCCTGGAATTCGTTGATATACTGGAACGCACATTCTACGGTAATGCCCTCAGATTCCCCTTTGAAATAAATCGGATCGTGGATTGCCTCTTTATTCTTATTCAGATCGCGCACAAAACCAACAATGCCGTCCGGCTCGTGATACGTCAGGTGCTCCTCTTTTCCATCGCGCAGATCGGAAAAATAAATGGTAAGCGCCGGGTTCAGATATGCAGTCTCATGAAGACGGCTTTTGACCTCTGTTGCGGAAAAACGTGTTTTCTCAAAGATTTCCGGATCCGGCAGGAAGTTGATGCGGGTTCCGCTGTTCTTCGTTTTTCCGATCTTCGGCAGCAGCCCATCCTCATCGAGTTCCTGTACGGCAACACCTCGTTCGTAGCGGTCGTGATAAACCCAGCCGCCGAGGCTGACCTGTACGTCAAGATAGGTAGAAAGCGCATTGACAACCGAAGAACCGACACCGTGCAGACCGCCGCTTGTCTTGTACGCATTGTTGTCGAATTTACCGCCGGCGTGCAGGGTTGTAAAAACGAGACGCTCCGCCGGAACGCCTTTTTCATGCATGCGACCGGGATTCCGCGGCCGTTGTCGGTCACGGTCGCCGAGCCGTCTGCTTCAAGTGTTACGTGAATGGTGTCGCAGTAGCCCGCAAGATGCTCGTCCACCGCATTGTCTACAATTTCATAAATCAGATGATTCAGGCCTTTCCGCGAGGTACTTCCGATATACATACCAGGGCGCTTACGCACTGCTTCGAGACCTTCCAGCACGGAAATACTGCTGGCATCATACGTTTCTTTTTTTGGCATAACTGTTCTATCCTCACTTATGTGTTACTGTCTTTTTCTCTTAAAAATACTTCTGTCTGTCCCCTTTTGGGGCACAGTATTTTATTATATCATTTTTCTTCCCGGAATAGCAAGATTTTCTTTAGAAGAAAGAATCTCCTCCGTTCATCAGCTCCTTAAAAGAAGTCACGTAGCGGTCTGCTTCCTGCTCCATCTTTGCGCGGTTTCCTTCCCCGCTTCTGTCATACACGCCCACAGCCGCAAATCCGCCCATTTTGGCGCCGCGGATTCCCGTTAGGATATCTTCATATACCACACACGTTTCCGGCGGAAGAGACAGCTTTTCAGCCGCTTTCTCGTAGATATCCGGAAAGCCCTTGCCGCGCTTTACTTCCGAGACGGTGACAAATGCTTTAAAATACTCATAAATCCCATTTCTCTTTAAGGCCGGCTCATACAGCTCCGGGCTCGATGAGGTAGCAACCGCCATGCGGATTCCTTTTTCTTTTAAATAGCGGAGATATTCTGCTGCCCCGTCTTTTAACTCCACTTCATACGTATAGGCGTCGACCGCCATCTGATGCCACTCCTGAATCAGTTCTTCCGGCGTTCCGGAAAGCCGAACCGTCTGATCGTGTAGCGGGCAGCCTCCAGAAAGCCGAGCGGTGTAATCGCCTCCTGATAATCCGGCGGAACCTCAAGTCCTCTCTTCTTTAAAAATGCAATATCGATGTCATCCCAGACCCGCATCGAGTCGAGCAGTGTTCCGTCCAGATCAAAAATGGCTCCTTTGTACTGTTTCATTTGTCTTCTCCTTCTCTATTCTAATCTTTTCTTTCTT
>ENA-OQCN01000233-OQCN01000233.1-human-gut-metagenome-genome-assembly--contig:-NODE-233-length-29098-cov-2.482379_pt1 | contig 29098 bp, 29 predicted proteins | sample MGYA00242497_ERZ504576 | MGnify/ENA primary metagenome ERZ504576 (study PRJEB26092, sample SAMD00036296) | human gut metagenome | host: Homo sapiens | study: EMG produced TPA metagenomics assembly of...
TGATGTTCCAGTCCAGACGGCCCATGATCTTGTAAGAAGGGGTTTCCAGAGAGTATCCCTGATACGTCCCGGATTGTAGTTGTATTTTTCCGACAGGTATTGGCTGATGTTGTTCATCCCTACGAAGGTACGGTCGCCTACCGTTGTGGTGTTCTCGAACGGACGGTGCACGATGCCGTTGGTGCTCCATTCGTCATTGGCGCCGCTACGCGCTATGCCCGACGGACCTGCCTGCACATTATCCTGATATTCGCCGTTCACGAAGAAGAATAACTTGTTTTTAATGATCGCACCTCCCAAAGAAGCTCCGTAGGTGGTACTGTGGTCACGGTTGCGGGTCAGCTCATAGTCCTCTACCTTATTACCGGTAAGGTGGGTATTGGAAGTATACATATAGGCTGTACCTTTGAACTCATTCGTACCACTCTTTGTCACGGCGTTGATGGCACCTCCTGTAAACCCGCTCTGACGGACATCAAAGGGAGTGGTGGAAACGGAAATCTGTTCCAATGCATCCAGAGAGATAGGCGAACCGCCTGCCGGCAAGTTCGAGCCGATACCGAAGGCATTATTGAAAGCGGCTCCGTCCACAGTGACATAAGACTGGCGGTAGTTACCTCCACCCACTGAGAAACCGCTACCGATATTGGCTCCCTGAGGGGTCAGGCGCATGATATCGTTCATGCTGCGGCTCACCGTAGGCACTTCCGACATTCTGGCGCATCGACATTGGTCACCGCTCCGGCGCGGTCAGACTTCATATTGCTGCTCTTGGAAGCGGTTATCACTACTTCATCCAGCAGTTCGGTAGACTCCTTCAAGTTCGCATCCAATACGTAATTCTCTCCCAACTGGAGATTGATGCTCTTGTAAACCACTGATTGATAACCTACATAAGAAACTTCTACTTTGTAAGGGCCGCCGGCACGCATGCCCTGGATGGAATAACGGCCGTCCACATTGGTAATGGCCCCATAATGGGTGCCGGACGGCTCATGAATAGCCTGAATCGTCGCGCCGATAATGGCTTCATTGCTTTGATCGACCACCTTTCCACTCATTGACGAGGTAGTGACCTGAGCGTTAACAGTAGCAGCGATTACCAACATAACCACCGCAAAAAAAGATCGCATTCTTTTTACCATAAACTTTTTATTAATTAATATTATAATTAATGTCTTAAAAGACGTTGCAAAGATAGCTAATAGAAACGATATACAAACTACAAATCGGTTACAATTTACAGTGGCAGGTCTATAGAAAGAGAATTTATAGTTTTATGGTGAACCACATTCATCCTGCCGGATGACCCCGGGACACGGGCCGACGGGAATTCCATGCGGTGCGCGCATAATAAGATAGGTGTATAATAAAAAGGCTCTTAACCTCAAAAACGTCTTTATACTGAGGAAGTTGCCATACATTTCTGACGAGCCGTTGTGTGTATATGCAAACTTACCCAAGAATACGTTACTGTTCGTACACTTGGGTAAGATTTTATAGACAGGGCGTCATCAGTCTTCCATCAGCTTGCGGTAGCGCACCCGTTTCGGCTCCTCATTACCCAAACGCTTCATCTTGTTCTCTTCGTATTCCGAATAGGATCCTTCAAAGAAAAAGACCTCACTGTTTCCTTCGAAAGCCAGGATATGGGTACAGATACGGTCCAAGAACCAACGGTCGTGGCTGATCACCACCGCACAGCCCGCAAAATCGTCCAGACCTTCTTCCAATGCGCGCAGCGTGTTCACGTCAATATCATTGGTAGGCTCGTCCAGCAGCAGCACGTTACCTTCTTCCTTCAGTGCCATAGCCAGATGCAGGCGGTTGCGCTCACCACCCGAAAGCATTCCACAAAGTTTCTCCTGATCGGCTCCCGAAAAATTGAAACGGCTGAGGTAGGCACGCGCGTTGATATCCCTGTTTCCCAGACGGATCAGTTCGTTTCCACCGCTGATCACCTGATAAACGGACTTGGCAGGTCGATATCTTTATGTTGCTGGTCCACGTATGCCAGTTTCACGGTCTCCCCTACCTCGAAAGTACCTTTGTCTACGGTTTCCAGTCCCATAATCAAGCGGAACAAGGTAGTCTTTCCGGCACCGTTAGGACCGATTACACCGACAATGCCGTTAGGGGGCAGCATGAAATTCAGGTTATCGAACAACAGCTTGTCACCATAAGCTTTCGCCACTCCTTTGGCCTCGATCACCTTGTTTCCCAAACGGGGACCGTTCGATGAAGATTTCCAGTTTCTCTTCCTTTTCTTTCACATCCTCATTCAGCAGCTTGTCGTAAGAGTTCAGACGGGCCTTTCCTTTTGCCTGACGGGCTTTGGGAGCCATGCGCACCCAATCCAGCTCGCGTTCCAAGGTCTTGCGGCGTTTGCTTGCCACTTTCTCTTCCATCTCCATGCGTTTGGTCTTCTGTTCCAGCCAGCTGGAGTAATTTCCTTTCCAGGGAATTCCTTCGCCACGGTCCAGTTCCAGAATCCATCCGGCTACGTGGTCCAGGAAGTAACGGTCGTGGGTTACGGCAATCACCGTACCTTCATATTGCTGCAAATGCTGTTCCAGCCAGTCGATACTTTCCGCATCCAAATGGTTGGTAGGCTCGTCCAGTAACAGAATATCCGGCTTCTGCAACAGCAGACGGCACAATGCCACACGGCGACGCTCGCCTCCCGAGAGGTTCTTCACCGGCTGGTCTTCGGGCGGACAGCGCAACGCATCCATGGCGCGTTCCAGCTTGCTGTCCAGATTCCATGCGTCCGTAGCGTCAATGATGTCCTGCAACTCTGCCTGACGGGCAAAGAGCGCATCCATCTTTTCAGAATCCTCATAGTATTCGGGAAGCCCGAACTTATTGTTTATTTCTTCGTATTCCGCCAGTGTGTCCACGATGCTCTGCACTCCTTCCATCACCACCTCTTTCACTGTCTTTTCATCATCCAGATGCGGTTCCTGTGCCAGATAGCCTACAGAGTAGCCCGGCGAGAACACCACTTCTCCCTGATAACTTTTCTCCAGTCCGGCAATAATTTTCATCAGTGTTGATTTACCCGAACCGTTCAGACCGATGATACCGATCTTAGCACCGTAAAAAAAGGATAGTAGATGTCCTTCAATACCTGTTTGTTCGCCTGGAAGGCTTTGCTTACGCCCACCATCGAAAAGATAATCTTTTTGTCGTCTGCCATATTCTTTATATTATTAATTTATGTAAGTTGCCATATTTCACTGTTTTTCCTCCATCTTTCTGTAATACCACGGATGTGTGAAGACTCATACATCAGCAGCAGAACGACACAGATACCGATACATATCCAATAAATAGTATCGGGATGACCCTCAGTCCACATATTCTCAAACAGGAAACCAATCAGTACTCCTGCCTCCCACATCAGCTGATAGGTATTGTTTCCCGTTCCCCGCTCGCAATGCCTCGGCAGGCTGATCATTTTTATAAAGAAACGTGACACAGTGGTTCCGGTTCCCATCCCCAACAAAATACCAGCTATATAACTGTTCATCAAGCTATTGGAAAAAGCGAGCAATAACAACCCTCCTATCATTGCCGCCTGCCCCAGCTCTACCTCCGAACCGACCGGAAGCATGAGAAAGCACGTAACGCAAAAGCAGCAAAGACAGGACAAAGCCTATCAGGATACAAACAAAAAACAATTCATTGTAAATATGTGCCACCAATATCCCAAAGATAATGGCCACCATCATCATATTCATCCCCGGCCACAAAGTGCGCGGCAGCAAAAAACGGTCCAGCGAGAACCATGAAGTGCTGAGCGGAGCACGGAAAGGAACTTTCACCGCCGGAATCAGCACCAGCGCCAACGCTCCCAGAGCCATACTGGTATAAATGATATGGTGAAAATTCCAATAAGGATAAATATAGATCCCCAAGGCAAGACCCACCACCATTCCAAAACGACCCGCCCAGGCAAAAGCGATATTGGCGTCCGTGCGGCGGCGGGAAGCAGTGACATCAATCACCAGTGTACTGCCCGTAGTCATGGTAATGACGCTGAACAGCCTCCCTGGACAGCCCTGACCAAAGCTACGAACCCTACGGTCGCAACGTACGGATATAGCAGACTGGATGCCACAAACAGGAATATCGCTATAAAGCACACACTTTTACGTTTGAACGTATCAATAAGGTAGCTGTTGAATGTTCCCGGAAGGAACATGGCCAGCCCGAAAACAGCAATGGCTGCTCCTGCTTCCGCATAACTGCAATACCAGTGCCGCACCATCCATAAAGGCAGCACAGGAAGCATCATGTATAGTGATGCATAAAGCAAAAAATTGGAAAGGGATAACAAAAACATATTCCCAGTCCACAGTTTTGCCTTTTCATACGGAAAGAAGAAGTCATCATACATATCAGCAAAAACTTTTAATATTGTTCGTCTTCGTTAGGGAAATCCCCTTTTTTCACATCATCCACATACTGCTGTATGGCTCCCGTCATAACTGTATGCAGATCGGCATAACGACGGAGGAAACGAGGACTGAAACCGTTGGTCATCCCCAGCATATCCGATACGACCAGTACCTGCCCGTCTACCGCGCCACCGGCTCCGATACCGATAACGGGAATGGTCAGTTCCCTGGCCACACGCTCTGCCAGTGACGCAGGGATTTTCTCAAGTACCAGCGCAAAACACCCTGCCTCTTCCAGCAGATGTGCATCGCTCAACAACTTCTCGGCCTCTTCCTCGTCCTTGGCGCGTACAGTATAGGTTCCATATTTATTGATAGATTGCGGCATTAACCCCAAATGTCCCATGATGGGAATGCCGGCAGCAATGATTTTCTTTACCGCATCAATGATCTCCACACCCCCTTCCAGTTTCAAAGCATCAGCGTGCGTATCTTCATTACTTTGATCGCATTGGTCACCGCTTCGTATTCGGAAGTCTGGTAAGTGCCAAAAGGCAGATCCACCACAACAAGCGCGCGTTTCACCCCACGGACCACAGACTTTCCATGATAAATCATCTGATCAAGGGTGATAGGAAGTGTGGTCACATTTCCTGCCATGACATTCGAAGCGGAGTCGCCTACCAATATAACATCGATGCCTGCGCCATCTACAATCTGCGCTGTCGTGTAATCATAGGAGGTAAGCATAGAAATTTTCTCGCCTCTCTGCTTCATTTCCACCAAACGGTGGGTAGTTACTTTGCGTGTATCGCCCGAAATATATCCTGCCATATTTACTTTAATTTATAAAAAACGGCTGCAAAGGTAGATGTTTTAGTTGACATTACCTCATCATATTCTTCATTTTTTCGAAACTGAATCCATTAAAGTCCTGAATAACAGCATTTGCCTTGTCGCGTATTTGCTCTTCAGAATTGGTGGTAGCCAGTCCTATCACAGTCATTCCGGCACGATTCCCCGCCTCAAGGCCATGAAACGAGTCCTCGAAAACCACACAGTTCTCCGGCACGGTGTCAAAAACTGTCGCACCTAACAGAAAGCATTCGGGGTCAGGCTTGGAATGAGTAAACATTTCAGCAGTGAGGATACGGTCCACACTTTGCTTCAATTCCGGGTGTGCTTTATATACGTTGCTCATCTTCATCTCATTTGAACTTGTGACTATAGCTATCTTTACCCCGTTTTCCCTCAATTCTTTCAGGAAAGCCTCTACGCCCGGGATATAATTATATAACATATTTTTTTCAAATTTGTTCAAATCTTCTGTAATTTCATGCTGCACCTCTTCCATTCCGGCAAAATAGTTGGCATAAATCTGTGTCAAGGTCTGTCCTTTTATCAACCGGCGAATTCGGGAAGCTCCGGATGGTATTTCCGTCCTTGTTCATTCCAGAATATACTATACTGAGGTTCCGTATCTACCACCACCCCGTCAAAATCGAATAAAGCTGCAATGCTTTTTGTTGAATTCATATTACTTTTAGTTTGATTTAACGCCGCAAAGGTCTGAATAATCCTCCATATTCCTAACTTTGCAAAGCTTAAAAATAATAAAAACGCGAATGAAAGAAAACAACCCGCACATACTGGTACAGAAAAGGTCGGAAAGCTGCTTTTAGAGTACTCTATCCCTGCCATCATAGGGATGACACTGACATCACTGTACAACATTATTGATAGTGTATTTATCGGTCATGGTGTCGGCGCCATGGCCATATCGGGTTTGGCTATTTCTTTTCCGCTGATGAATCTGCTGGTGGCATTCTGTACACTGGTCGGGGTGGGTGGCGCTACCATTTCTTCTATCCGCCTGGGGCAGAAGGATACGGACGGTGCCGAGAAGGTGCTGGGAAACGTAACGGTGCTCTGTGTGATAAATTCTATTTTCTACGGAGGCATCACCCTGCTGTTTCTGGACCGGATTCTGTTCTTCTTCGGGGCAAGCCATGACACGTTGCCATACGCCCGCGACTTTATGCAGATTATATTAATAGGAAGTCCTGTCACCTATGTAATGATCGGACTGAATAATATCATGCGTGCCACCGGTTATCCCCGAAAGGCGATGCTGTCCTCCATGCTGACAGTGGGATGCAACATTATTCTGGCTCCTGTCTTTATTTTCTGGCTCGGTTGGGGAATCCGCGGAGCAGCCACGGCAACCATCCTTTCACAGTTTGCCGGCATGATATGGGTGCTGAGCCATTTCATGCAGGAAAAAAGTTATATCCGTTTCAAGAAAGGGATATTCAAATTAAGGAAACGGATCGTAGAGAATATCTTCAGTATCGGTATGTCGCCGTTCCTGATGAATGTCTGCGCTTCGGCCATTGTCATTATATTCAACAAGAGCCTGCTGCTCTACGGGGGCGATCTGGCTATCGGCGCATACGGCATATTAAACCGTCTGCTGATGCTGTTTGTAATGGTTATCATGGGGCTGACTATGGGAATGCAACCGATTGTGGGCTATAATCATGGCGCACACAAATTCGGCCGGGTGAAGCAGACTTTGAAATATTGCATGATTGCAGGGGGGTGCATCACTTCGTTGGGATTTGCTTTCAGCGAACTTTTCCCTAATTTGGTTGTTAATATGTTTACAGACGATAAAGAACTTACAGCATTGGCACGCACCGGGTTACAAATCGGAGTACTGATGTTTCCTTTCGTGGGAATACAAATTGTAATTTCCAGTTTCTTCCAATCTATCGGGAAAGCGAAAATTTCTATCTTCCTCTCCTTGTCCCGCCAACTGTTGTATTTATTACCCTGCCTGCTGTTACTACCTCATTGGTGGGGACTGAACGGTATCTGGCTCAGTATGCTGTATCCGATCTGTTAGCGTTTATCACAGCCTGCCTGATGCTGGCACATCATATTAAAAAATTAAACAAGATCACAGAAGTATGATATTTAATGCAGAAAACATTCTCTTGATAGGTTCCATCCTATTGTTCGTAAGTATTGTAGTGAGTAAGACCGGATACCGGTTCGGAATCCCTACGTTACTTGTTTTTTTATTGGTCGGCATGCTGTTCGGAAGCGATGGTCTGGGACTCCAGTTCCATGATGCGAGCGAAGCCCAGTTCATCGGCATGATGGCCCTTAGCATCATTCTGTTCTCAGGGGGTATGGATACCAAATACTCGGATATCAAGCCTGTATTGCCACAAGGCATACTGCTTTCCACCTTCGGTGTGTTGCTTACTACTATTTTCACCGGATTCTTTATTTATTGGATTTCCGGATTCTCGAATGTCAGCATTACCATGTCCCTGATGACGGCCATGCTGCTGGCGGCTACCATGTCCTCTACGGACTCTGCTTCCGTGTTCAACATCCTGCGCTCGCAAAGCATGAATCTGAAACATAACCTCCGACCGATGCTGGAACTGGAAAGCGGAAGTAATGACCCTATGGCGTATATGCTTACTATCGTCCTGATACAGTTCATCACGTCGGCAGGCATGGGGGCAGACGATATTCTGATTTCATTCCTGATTCAGTTTGCTGTGGGTGGCACATCAGGATTCCTGCTGGGAAACTGGCGGTAGCAATCATCAACAAGATTGACTTGAAGAACCAGTCACTCTATCCTATCTTGCTGCTGAGCTTTATTTTCTTCACATTCACCATGACCGACCTGTGTAAAGGAAACGGCTATCTGGCTGTCTATATAGCAGGGATGATGGTGGGTAACGCACGCATTGTAAACCGTAAGGAGATCGCTACTTTTATGAGCGGCATGACCTGGCTCTTCCAAATTATCATGTTCCTGAGCCTGGGATTGCTGGTGAATCCCCATGAAATGTTGTCCATCGCCATACCGGCAACCTTGATCGGCATTTTCATGATTGTCCTCGCCCGCCCGCTCAGTGTCCTGCTCTGCCTCCTTCCCTTTAAAAGATGAACATCAACTCACGGCTGTTTATTTCCTGGGTGGGATTGCGCGGAGCAGTACCTATCATATTCGCCACTTATCCGGTAGTGGCTGATGTGCCGGGATCTACTCAGATTTTCAATATCGTATTCTTCATTACCATATTGTCTTTAGTGGTTCAAGGAACGACCATTTCATGGATGGCCAAATTACTCCATCTGGATACCCCACTGGAAAAAACAGGAAATGATTTCGGAGTAGAGATACCGGAGGAAATCAATACAGACCTCCGCGATATCGTACTGACGGAAGAAATGCTGGCAAAAGGAAACAGACTAATGGATATGAACCTGCCTAAAGGTATGCTGGTGATGCTGATAAAAAGAGGAAACGAGTTCATGATTCCCAATGGCTCTCTGCAACTGCACGCCGGTGACAAGCTGCTGATTATCTCGGAAAGCAAAACGAAATAAAAAATTTGCCCATGTGCCACGTGCTGCGCTATGGTCCGCATGGCAATTGGCACATGGGCAAATTCGCACATTATTCAACTGAGCAACAGCATGATATTCAATGCGGAGACAATCACCGCAATGGTATAAAGCACAAATGAACTCCACCGGGAGTTGGCATATTTGCCCATCACCCGTTTGGAAGAGGTCAGTCCTACTTGCAGGAACACCGTGAAAGGCAGCTGGATACTCAGAATCATCTGAGAAATGATAAGTCCGTAAAAGGGATTCTCAATAAAGAAGATAAGAACCAATGCTATCCCCAAAGAAATCAAAATACCGACCTTAGAGTGGATATCCTTGATATGATAAGACTCACCGAAAATACCCGCAAAGATAGAACCTGCCGCCATACCACTGGTTATGGTGGAGGAAATCCCCGCCATCAGCAATGCCAGGGCAAAGATGATTCCGGCATGGCTGCCCAGCAACGGGTCAAGCAACGACTTCGCCTGCTGCAACTCTTCCACCGGAGTCCGGGTACGGAAGAAAGTAGCGGCTGCCAGTAAGATCATGGCACTATTGATGGCCCATCCTACAATCATAGAGAACAAAGTATCATAGAATTCATATTTCAATACTTTACGAATGGAGCTCTCGTCCTGCTTGTTGTACTCGTGGCTCTGTATCACCTCTGAATGCAAGAAAAGGTTATGCGGCATAACCACTGCCCCAAGTACGCTCATGATAATCAGCATACTGCCCTGGGGTATCTCAGGAACCACCCAGGAACGGATCGCCACAGGCCAGTCAATATCTACCAAAAACAACTCATACAGAAACGAAAGGCCGATTACGGATACAAAAGCAATGATGGCTCTTTCTATCTTTTTATATGAATTGGAAAAAAGCATAATGACGACAAACATCGTAGTAAGGACAGATCCCCAGGCAATGGGAATTTCCAAAAGCATCTGCAAGGCAATGGCTCCTCCCAGTATCTCAGCCAGCGAAGTGGATATGGAGGCCAGCACCGCGCTGCCCAAAATGGGACGGGATATCCACTTGGGACAATACTGCGTGGCTGCTTCACTCAGGCACAATCCCGTCACAATGCCCAGGTGGGCCACATTGTGCTGCAACACAATCAACATAATGGTAGACAAGGTCACCACCCACAACAACGCGTAACCAAATTCGGAACCGGCCGCAAAATTCGAGGCCCAGTTCCCGGATCAATAAAACCTACAGTAACCAGTAATCCGGGACCAATATATTTAAAGAAATCAAGACCACCCAGATAACGCTTGTGGTCCGTACGTTTTAATTCATCTATAATGCGAGACATGTTTTACTTTTTTTGTTTGCACAAACTTACTAATAAAAAACAAAAATCCATTTGCTTTGTTCAAACTTATAGTTTACTTTCGCTTCAAAATACCGATTTATAATGAAAAGAGAAACAGTTATAATAGCGGCCCTAGGCATCCTTACTTTGGCAGGATGTAATAATAACCACCGTTCACAAGTCCGTAAATTCAAACAGACAGCCGAAAAGACCAACCGGTCCTGCCCCACACGCATGAACGAAACGATTACACTGGACAGCACCTGTTATAATGAGAAAGATAATAGTGTGAGCTATTTCTACAGTGTTACAGGAGAACTGGACAACGCCACTTATATGAACACCCATTATGCCGCCTTTAAACAAGCCCTGCAGGATGCAGTAGACAACTCGGTGGAAATGGAGGAATACCGGAAATTCGGTACTTCCATCCGCTATATCTATTATTCGGGATCAAGTAAAAGGCAACTGGCTGCATTCTCCTTCAATTCCCCCAAATAGATTCCGTTTCAGCCCATCCGGATGCATGATACCACGCTATGGAAGACTTGAAATAATTGTTCCAAAGCAAATATTTGGGAGTGGTGAATGAATTGGGGATATACATACCCATTCCACTGTAGTTATCCCCATCTATTCTGTACAAGGATGAGGTGGATCATGAGTATAACCTGTATAAACGACCGTCTTCTTTAATTGTTGCGTAAAATCGTCCGGAGCCATTCCTCCACACAATTTTTCAATAAACTGTAACATATCATAGGCATATCCTTTGAAGTTGCTGCTGCCTTTGCCATATTGCTGCAAATCAGCTGTATCCACGTTCTTCAGGCTATCCTGATTGGACAAAATCACACTTCTGACCGCTTCCGCCAGGCCTTCCATCTGATTGCAATCCACTGCCGAAATGGTTCCCCAACCATTATAGTTATAATAATCTATATAATCTTTACAGATTGGCCCCAAATAATCCTTGATCGCATTTTCATACAAATAAGGCATCACACTTGCATAAGGAAATCCGGCTGCCGGTATATCAAGTACAGAAGCGATACAGTATCTGGCAGCATCCTTCAGCTCATAATACACCTCGGCACACCCCATCATACACGCATCAAACAAGACAAAATCAAACTTTTGAGGATTTACCGTACGCAACACTTCCGCCAATTCCGGTATCAACGCTGTGTCACTGGAATACCGCCCGCCATCTTGTCCTATAGAACGGGTGCCGGTAATAGTGGGCAACCATCCCGAACCGTGAGATCCAAAGATTATTCCATAACTTTCCGACGGGTAAGCACTCATCATATCACCTATCACTGTCTGCATGACGGTTTTCTCCGTCGATGTCTGAGGGGGATATTTTTTTCTGATGTTACCAATACCAATCAAATCATAGATAGATGTATTCTTATCAGCCATCATTGCATCTATCGTTCCTTTAGACAGGCTGTTGATACCCCCCTGACCATTGGTTACATATTCTACGATACAAGCTCCGGCCAACTGATATCCGAAGCCTCACCATCCCAATATACCAATAAAGCAGCCGAATCCTTCATAGCCTGAAGTCCTTGCATCATCGTCTGAATATTATTACGCAAACTGGAATTCAAACTGTTATCCGCCCAAAAGAATGCCAGAACCGTTCTTCCGGCATGTTGCTGAGGAATCACGATTGTTTCCTTCTCACAAGAGAAGAAAAAGCAGGCTGCCAAGAATAGAAATAGAATCTTTTTCATAAGAAAAGGATTACTCTTCCGGTTTCTTGAACTTGAACGCATTGGGGTTCACTTCGCGAATCAGCAAGGTCTTTCCTTTTTGATACTTGGTCTTCATCTTGTTGATGGTCTTCTGCAGTTTCTTTCTGCTGTTCGAGAAATAAACAAAGCAAGTACGGTTCGTCAGCCCTTCCTCGTTTTCCAGATAATTTTTCAGCTGATAACTGTATTGTGAGCGTTCCGGCAACATCTTATTCTTATCCAGACTCACACTGTCCAGCAACTGGATTTCCGTGAAATAAACCAATGAATCTGTAAACGATGCGGATACGCCTACTATATAAACAGATTTACTTCCTTTCAATGAGAATGCCGAGCATACCGTCAGTACCAATAATAAAGAGCACAGAATCTTTATGGATTTCATAATTCTAATTTTATAATTTTATTAGAGGACAAAAGTAGTTATTTACGGACAAATACGAAAAAGTAATAGATTAATTAACTATAATAATTTGCTGATGTGCCCATTACCATGCGGCACATAGTGCAGCCGATAGGCATTATTGGTATATTATGAACAAAAGCACAAGACGGAAGCAACCTTCCATCTTGTGCTTTGTTTTCTTTTCGGAAACCGAATCTTTCTTACCCTAAATAAGACTTAAGCAGCTTGCTACGCGAATTTTGTCTCAATCTTCTAATGGCTTTCTCTTTAATCTGGCGTACGCGCTCACGAGTGAGGCCGAATTTATCGCCGATTTCTTCCAACGTCATTTCCTGCGTATTAATACCGAAAAACATCTGGATAATATCCTTCTCCCTTTCGGTCAGCGTAGAGAGTGCTCTATCAATTTCCCTCGCAAGTGACTCATTAACCAAGGAACGGTCTGCCATAGGCGAGTCGTCGTTCACAAGCACATCCAACAAACTGTTGTCTTCTCCTTCCACAAAAGGAGCGTCTACAGAAATGTGGCGTCCTGAAACCTTCAACGTGTCCGAGATTTTGTCTACAGGTATTTCCAGTTCATCGGCCAGTTCTTCCGGAGAAGGACGACGTTCGTTTTCCTGTTCGAATTTAGAGAAGGCTTTGCTGATCTTGTTCAACGAGCCTACCTGATTCAACGGCAAACGGACAATACGTGACTGTTCTGCCAATGCCTGGAGAATAGACTGACGAATCCACCATACGGCGTAACTGATAAACTTGAAGCTCGGGTTTCATCGAACTTTTCGGCTGCTTTAATCAATCCCAGGTTGCCTTCATTAATCAAGTCAGGAAGACTTAACCCCTGATTTTGATACTGCTTGGCTACAGACACGACGAAACGCAAGTTGGCACGTGTCAGTTTTTCCAATGCTACCCGGTCGCCTTTACGGATACGCTGAGCGAGCTCTACCTCTTCCTCTACAGTAATCAGGTCTTCACGGCCTATTTCCTGTAAATACTTATCCAGAGATGCGCTCTCTCGGTTAGTGATACTTTTGGTAATCTTTAATTGTCTCATTCTCTATAAAACAAATTTGGGATGCAAATTTACAACATTAAATGGAATACATCCATTTTTGTTTGAAAAATATTAGCTAATAAATCAAAAAAGACTATCTTTGTCCTTCTTTTCCTAAATATTTTGCGAAAATAAGGTTATCAGTCCTGTTTGACTATAAAATCAGGATGCACGGAAGTAACCCTTACCGTGCATCCTCTAAACTTTACCTATTGAAACTTTCTACCTTAAAAATCTTCTTATTCCTGTGTCAAATCCACTGCATAGTTCGCACGTTTACCTGATGGGAACATACCACTCAGGAACAATACTTGATCCGGTGACTGGGTAGCAGCTTTCAGCACATCTTCCAAATCATTTACTGATTTGACAGGTTGTCCGTTTGCCTTCAGGATGATGAAGCCTTTACGGATACCGGCAGCTTTCATTTTACCGTCTGTCACACCTGTGACTTCCACACCATATCCCAAGTTCAATTGTCTCTTCAATTCCTGAGGAACTTCACGGAACGCTGCGCCCAAGATATCCATGCCCGCACTCTTCACCACTTTCGTTGTTCCCTGTGCATTTTTCAAAGTCATCTCGATATCCTTTTCTTTCTTGTCACGCAACACCTTGACGGTTACTTTGTCACCCGGACGGTGTTTAGCCAACCCCTCCTGCAACTCTGCAAAGTTCTTCACACGTTTTCCGTCAATACCGATAATGACATCATCTACTTCCAAGTTGCCGGCCGCAGAACCTCCCTCAATTATCTCAGCAATCAACACACCGTCGGTGGCGCCCAGTTCCTTCACCTTCTTCTTGATTTCTTCCGGCATCATCTGCTGGTCATCATTAATCGGAGTACCCTTGATGCCCAATACCGCACGCTGAACGGTTCCATATTCTTTCAAGTCGGCTATAACTTTCGTCATAATACTGGTTGGAATAGCAAACCCATAACCCGAATAAGCTCCTGTAGGTGAATAAAGTACGGAATTGATACCTACCAGTTCACCCCTTGCATTCACCAATGCACCACCACTGTTGCCTTGGTTGATCGCAGCATCTGTCTGGATGAAAGATCCACACCATTATTATATACCCCTAAAGAACGGGCTTTGGCACTCACAATACCGGCTGTTACCGTAGAAGTCATATTAAAGGGATTACCCACAGCCAATACCCACTCACCTACTTTCAAAGCCTCCGAATTGCCCACGGGAATCGTAGGAAGCTCATCCGCTTCAATTTTAACCAACGCTAAATCCGTGCTGGGGTCTGTGCCGATTACACGTCCCTTGTATTCACGTCCGTCATTCAGTTTGACACTGATCACATCAGCATTATCGATTACATGGTTATTCGTTACAATATATCCATCTTTCGAGATGATCACTCCGGAACCGAATCCCACTCTTTCAGGAGTCTGCACCTGACGCTGCTGACCGCCGCCTCTGCCATTTCCAAAAATATCACCAAAGAAATCATAGAACGGATCACGAACGGTAACCGTCTGAGTCTTTGATTCTTGAGTTGACTTTATATGAACTACTGCATGCACTGAATTTTCCGCTGCCTGAGTCAAATCCACCGGTTGCATTTGAGTGGCGTCCAACGCGGCGAGTCTTGTATTCGGATTTTGTTGGAACACATCATTAAAAGCCACGCTTTTGTTTGGCTCGGGTTTCAACATAGAATAAGCCGTTACTCCTGCTACACCTGCGCTGACTGCTACAATTGCTGCTGCGCCTAGTACCATTTTAGTTGCTTGTTTCATAACTTAATATCTATTAATTTGTTAATTTCAAGTTTGGTTTAACATTTATGACGCTAATGTAATGACAAATATTGTACGGTTGTACCGTTTGTCAGAGTTTTTTTCCTCTTTTAACACAGACAGATAAGCACTTAACAGGGGTTAACCGCAGAATCTGCCAAATTTGCATTCATTATCAATAGCTGACAGACAGCAAGATGACACAGGATACAACTTGCCTCATAGATAGTTATGTCTTGCAGGAAATACTTGCCTCCCGCTGGAATACATCCATATACACCCCTATAAAAGGGCATGTCCGTGACCGGTCTTTCTAACTTTACTTTTTCAACTGGTTCAATACCCTTCTCGCACTATCCGAAAGAACAACAACAGCTCCTGCCAAAATAGCAGTATCTTTAATGACCAGACGGCCGGCGCCCGTCAGCAGAGGGAATCCCTGTTCGCCACTTCCCAAATCGGGGACCCACACCTCGGGCGTTGTTACAAGGAAAGACAAAGTGCCCAATGTCATGACAATAGCCAGTCCGGCCCCCACCAAACCGGTTTTCGGAGAGAAGATGCCTAAAAACGTCAAGATACCGATCCCCATAATCAAAATACCCAATCCATGAGAGAACCCATAAGTATTGTTCTCTTCATGCCACAGGTGCTTCGTTTCATCGAGTTCGCCTTCTTTCAGCTTATATTCTTTATATTCAGGAGCATCCTTAGTATAAAAGAAACTCATAAAGGGACTGTTCGCCACAAAAGGCACAATTCCTTCGGCTTCATAGTTCCAGAATTTCAGACCACCAATCCATACAAAAATTACAAGGATTGCCACACGGATAAGATTGATACCCAGTTTTTGGGCAGATGCTGCTATTGTTAAAAACGCAACAAACAGAGATTTTAATTTTGCCATCATTGCTTTCATTATTAAAAGATTTAACTTCCTGGTGCAAAGGTCGGTGGTTTTCCCCCTCCGGTAAATGGCAATTTCCCCATATAGGTTGGCAATTATTCCCGCTTCTCTCTTTTCCGGTATTCCGAAAGGCTCTCCTTGTTCATTTTCTTAAAGAAACGGCTGAACGTAGCCAAATCCTCAAATCCCAGAATCTCACTGATTTCTTTCGCACTCTTACCCGTATAAAGCAACAAGCGCTTGGCTTCCGCATCCACGCGTTCATGAATGACACGCAAAGGAGAAGAAAGTCCGTAAAGGGAAAAGAGATTAGAAATAGTCTTGGGAGAACGGCACAACATATCAGCATAATCCTGTACTTGCTTCTTCTCCTTAAAATGACTGTCAACCAGTACATAAAACTGACGAATCACATCAAACATGTTCTCACGTCCCGGGTCCACATCAAACTTTTCACGGGCTATGCGGGTACAAGTGATAATGAAACGTTTCAGAATAATACGCAACATTTCTTCCTGCAAGTTGTCTTGTATTCCACACTCCCCCCTGAAAATATCGACAATACTGTCAAGACGGGCCGACTGGGAAGGCGAAAGCTTCAAACGCATGACACGGGAAGAACCGTTAAACAGGAATCCGTTACAAGACACCTCGCTGTCATGCCCGTAAATACAATAAAAGTTACTATTGAATAAAAAAGTGAGGTATTCACCGTCCACTCCCCTTATCTGCACATGATGCAAAGGAGTGAGCGAAATCATTTCCTCTTTTTCCAGATGCATCACCACATGATCCACTTCCACATCCAACGTTCCATGCCGCACCCATATAAATTTATAAAGACTCCTGTCACGCTGCAAAAAGGAGTTTTCATGGAAACAGGAAGTCATTGCTATATTTCCATTCAATTTAGTACGTAAGTGATATTCCATAACTACTTCTGATTAAGTGATGTTCCCCTACTTTTTCAAAAATAAGATGACGGGATAAATATAAGACTATTCCTTTATATAAAAAAGAAATAGAACAAAAGAATGACTTCCCCTTCCACTCCCTTTATCAGCATTCGCGCCCCACTGCCATATCGGCCGGCAGGAATTCCCATCCAATCATCTCCCATTTGCCTATACGAAAACTTTCCATCCCGTCCTGTCTCTTTTAATATTTGTTAAACATTTCCATTTCTTCGTCCACTCATTAATTTAATAGTACATTTGTTGCATCACAAGCATCGTAGCTATATAATAAAAGAAGAGTAGGACATCAATAATGAACAGAAATCTTAAAAGAACGTGTGTAGCCCATATACAACGGTTACTGATATGTACCTGTATATTCACCCTCTTTGCAACCATCGGCAAAGCCTCCCATGTACAGGAAAACACCGAGACGGGGAACTATATTCTGATTCTGAACAGCTACAACGAATCCTCTCCCTGGAGCAACAGCATCACCACCCCCATTGTTCATAAAATAGCTGGAATAGAGAACATGGACGCTTACATAGAGCATCTGAATCTTTTTATGGTAGGCGACTCCACTAAAATCGAGAGATTCCCAGAAATTCTTTCCTCGAAATATGGTTCCACCCCTCCCCGCCTGCTGGTATTCATCGGGAGCATGAGCCTGATTTTCAGAGAAGAGATTCAATCTTTATGGGGTAAAGTACCTGCCATTGTATGCGGAGCCGACCCCTATGTGTACCATGAGAAATTCTACAGGCAGAGAGATACAGTCACCCCCGAAGAAAAGACACACATGAGCGAATTGGCAGAAGAGTTCAATTTCACCTACATGCACACCCCCATCTATCTGGAAGAAAACGTGCAACTGATGTGCAGGATGATTCCCGGTATGAAGAAACTGATTTTCCTGGGAGACGGCATCTACCCCAATCCGGAATATGACAAGCAACTGCGAGAGCTGATTAAAGACAAATACCCGCAAATGGATTACGAATACATCTCCTCGCGTACCAACAGTCTGCATCAGCTATATAACGCCGTACGTAAAACAGACAAGACCACAGGCATTCTGGTATCCACCTGGTTCACCGAATCGTTCACTTCAAGCAATTTTCTGATTAATGCCTACAGAAGTATCGCCAGCATCTCCGCCCCTTTGTTCACCATCCGCTATGCAGGTATGGATGACGGCGGCATGGTAGGAGGATACATGTATAATGACCAAATCTTTACCAGGCAATTACTGAAAACGATAGACGAGATACTACATGGGAAGAAAGCCAGCGACATACCTTTTATGAACCCAACGAAGCACACCCCGCATTCAACTACACAAGACTGGTAAATAAAGGACTCGATCCCGACCTATGCCCTGGTGACACCGTCTTCTATGACAAACCGGCCAACTTTCTGAACAAATATAAATGGATCATCCTAAGTGTACTCATTGCTTTTATACTGATGGCCGTGACACAGCAAAAACGCATTCAAATGCTGAAAGCGCTGAGACGCGCCCAGCAAAATGAAATAGACACGAACACACAATATACCAATCTGATAGACAATATGCCTATCCTTTACATGAAGGAACAGGTAATATGGGATAAAGAAGGAAATATTATAGACAGCATCTATCGGGATGTCAACCGTTATTTCGAACGATGTTTCTTGCCCAAATCCGATATAATAGGGAAAAGAGCCTCTGAAATTTTCCCGGAGTCCTTGCCGGAATTCACCCATTTCATGAGTATCACCTTAAAAGAAAAGAAATCGATCACCTTCCCATATTATTTTAAGACCGTCAACACCTTCTATGATGTTGTCCTGAATTGCTCTACCGAACCGGACACAGTGGATGTGTTCTGCATGGACAGCACCGAACTGCACAATGCGCAGCAAATGCTGAGCGCCACGAACCATAAACTTTCCATGCACTGGAAGTAGCCAACATCGTACCTTGGAAATGGAATTTGAAAGACCATACCATTTTATGCGATCTCAACCGCCCCATTGCCATGGCGGCCATGCCGGGAAGCATCAGCGAAGATCAGTTGAGCGTTTCGGATGAGCAATACTTCGCTAAAATCATTAAAGAAGACCGCCCGCGCGTGATACAGGCTTACCGTGACCTGGCAGACGGGAAAATAGAGAAAGTAAAAGAGGAATACCGCGTGCTGGCCAATGACGGAACACAATGGAAAATAGACTGGATAGAGGCGCAGGCAGCTGTGGAAAGCAAAGACGAAAACGGAATGCCGCTCACTTTGGTAGGATCTTCCCTAGTCATAACTGAACGGAAGAAAATGGAAGACGAACTGCTTTCAGCCAAGGACGCGCGGAAGAATCCAACCGGCTGAAGTCCGCTTTTCTTGCCAATATGAGCCACGAAATACGCACTCCGCTAAATGCTATCATCGGTTTCTCAAACATCCTGCTGCTGCAGAAGAGGAACAGGAAAAGCAGGAATATATCAATATCATTGAAAGTAACAATACGTTGCTGCTGCAATTAATCAGCGACATACTGGACTTATCGAAAATAGAGGCCGGCACACTGGAATTCTGTTATTCCAACGTGGAACTGAATGATATTATCTCCGAGATAGAAAGTGTTACCCGTTATCGGACAGAGAGCAACGGCATTCAACTGATTGTACAGAAAGGACTTCCCTCCTGCCTCATAAGAACGGAAAAGAACCGTCTGATGCAGGTACTGAACAATTTACTGAACAACGCCAGCAAATTTACCTCACAAGGAAGCATCACCTTCGGCTACAAACTATGCGACAAAGAACTTTATTTCTATGTTAAAGATACCGGTTGCGGCATTCCAGCCGACAAAGTGAACTCCATATTCGGACGTTTCGTCAAACTGAACTCTTTTGTACAGGGTACAGGACTGGGATTATCCATTTGCCAGACGATTGTAGAGCACATGGGAGGACGCATCGGCGTAGAATCTGAAGAAGGAAAAGGATCCACTTTCTGGTTCACCATTCCCTACCAGCCCGCTGATACGGATAACAAAAAGGAAGACAAACATCAGCCCATCTCCGTGCAGAAAGACAAGCTGACCATTCTGATCGCCGAAGACAATGAGAGCAATTACCGGCTGTTCCAATCTATCTTGAAACGAGAATATAACCTGGTACATGCCTGGGATGGAAAAGAGGCGGTCAATTTGTATAAGCTCCATACCCCTCAGATAATTCTGATGGATATCAATATGCCGGTGATGGATGGCTATGAGGCCACCCGGGAAATACGAAAACTATCCTTGGATGTACCTATCATTGCTGTTACCGCTTTCGCCTATGCCAGTGATGAACAACGGGCCATGGAAAACGGCTTCGACGCTATATGGCCAAGCCCATCAGCGCCCCGCAACTGAGACAACAGATTGCTGCCATATTACAGAAACGCATTATCTTATTATAACCTCCGCTTTTTCCATTATACCCGGCTGAAATCCGATGTAGAAACCGGTTTGAATCCGCAACTATAAACAAGAAAACGACCGAAAGCGCCACAAGGATGGAGAATTAAAGATGATTATAACATAAATGCAGAGTTAATTCATCGCTTCAGCTCCATTAAGTCTTTTTTTCAGTACCATTAAAGCATTTCTTACGGTTACCTTTTACAGACTACGACAGTAGTCCGTATGTTTCACTACGGCAGACCGTACAGTCCACTGTAGCAGACTGTACGGTCCACTGCCGAAGACTATAGTAACAGTCCGTACAAAAAGACTTAACAGTCCGCATGACAAGGCCTGATATACCCGACAAAAAGTATTAATCCCCCATATCTAAAAAAGTTCCCCCTGCTCACCTTCACAGGCTATGCAAGAGGGAGATTCCATACTAACTCTTAACCTAATAAATAAACGACAAAATCATTCTTTATATCTCAAGGCTCCGGCAGGCAGTTTCTCACCTTTCTCACCAAGCTCTCACTGCGTTTTCCGGCTCAATGGTTACTTTACTTTCATCCAGCATGTTCCGGTCAAGGCCGAACACGTCTATAAAGAAATCATAAACCGCATTGCGCTTGTTCGGACCGAAATCATGGCGTTCTTGCGGCAAATGTACATTGCTCACCTTGTCCGTCGCACCGTAAAAACCGTAGATGCGTTGCAAGTAAGGATATTCCAAACGGGGAACCGTGGCTGTCCAGTCTCCTCCGTCGGAAACCACCAGCATGGGACGCGGGGCAAACAGGGCGGCCAGCTCCGCATTGCAAGTTCCTCCACCTGCCAACTGGATGGGCTTGCCACTTTCACACGGGCAACCGCCATCAAAATGAGAGGCCAGACTGACCACAGGGGCGGCAGCTGTAAAACGGTCGTCCAGGACGGTAAGCAACACCGTCTGCGTTCCTCCGCCGGAACCACCGTTCACGCCGATGCATGCAGGATCTATATCTTTACGGTTTGCCAGCATATAGTCCAGTATCCATATTCCGTTCATAGCCTGAATGGTGTGCGCATCGGCAGTATGGTGCGCCTTTCCTCCTACCTGCAAGGCGGATTCACCCCAACCATACAGGTCATAATCCACACAGACAGCCCCATACGTGCCAGAGTCGCCATGCGCTGCTGCTGGTCTTTGCGGTAGCGTCCCTGTCCAAAATGACCATTGGGGCAGATAATCAGTGCATGTTTGCCTTTGGTGCGGGGGGCATAGACTGAACCGCAGACATAAAGTCCCGGCAAGGTTTCCAATGCAAAGTTCTGCACGGTATAGCCATCAAATTTGCGTATTTTGGAAAGAACAGGCTTTGCATCCTTCACTGTTTTCCCCAGCATATCATCCAGTCCCAGACGTTGGCGCACCTCTTTGCGGAGAATCTCCCTGCGCTGTTCCCATTGACTTTTATCACTATATAAACACTAAGGTATGCCAGCATTTTTTCTCCGTCGGCATCCGTGCGGCGGGCGTATTCGTAAGGTTTCAACTTATATACCTTGTCACTTTGCTTTACGAATTTATAATCGAAGGGGGAAAGCACATTGGTCAGCGTTTCCTCCAATGAATAAGGCCGGATACGGAAATCGGCATACGGAAGCACACGCCCCACCGTATCCACGTCATATTTCAAGCGGACCTGGAAACGGGCGGCAACGTCATTCAACACATCGGATAACGGACGTGCGAACCGGGTTTCATAAGTTTGTGCAGATGCAGCGGAAAAAGAGAGTGCCGCCATGCACCATAATAGTTGTTTCTTCATCGGGAAGTCTATTTTATTTCTTTACCATCCACATACACATCATCCAGCACCAAGTCCTTACAATCTTCAAAGACACAGCGTTGCTTGGCATTCTGAATATACACATCACGCATCACAATACCGGTAATAGGCGCTTCGGGCAGGCCCACCACCATAATGGGGGTATTCACATCACGGACCGTCACACCCGAAACATAGATGTTACGAAATTCCGGAGTGCGGTCACTCTTCGGTTCGGCAGGCATCTTGCTATATTTCAGATTGAGAACAATAGCTTCTTTCTTGATATTACTCATCACAATATTGCTTACACGGATATCCTCCACAATGCCTCCGCGGCCACGAGTGGATTTCAGACGAATCCCTCGGTCTGTACCATCAAAGACACAATTGCTGATGGTCACTTTCTTCACTCCCCCACTCATCTCGCTGCCGATAACTACACCACCGTGTCCGCTCAACATGGTGCAATTGGTAATCGTGATATTCTCGCAAGGAACGCCCAGTTTACGTGCTTGCAGGTCACGTCCGGATTTGATGGTGATGCAGTCGTCGCCTACCGAAATGTGGCAGTCGCTGATGTGTACGTTCTTACAAGACTCAGGGTTGATGCCGTCCGTATTGGGGGAAGGCACATTGTGGATGGTAATGCCTTTAATGGTCACATTGTCGCAAAATTCAGGATTTACAGTCCAGAAGGGAGAGTTGATAATCTTCACGCCCTCTACCCGTACATTCTTGCAACGGATGGGATGTATGAAAGGGGGACGGAAGAAACGACGGTCCAATGTGCCGTGCCAGTCTTCGTTGGTTTCGGCGTAAAGGGCTTTCAGGTCGTTTTCCTTCTCGAACATGGGCTGGTACTTGTTGATGTTTCTCTTGCCGTTGTCCCGGAGATCTACAAGGACGCGGAAAAATTCCGTCCACCATGCTTTGCCCTGTCCGTCCAGTGTCCCTTCACCCTTGATGGTGATGTTCTCTGCATCCACGGCATAAATCAGCGGTTGGAAACTTTTCATCATGATTCCCTCATGACGCACTTCCACATAAGGGAGGAAATCGTCAAAGTTCTCCGAGAATTTCAAGGTGGCTCCTGCTTCCAGTTCCAGAGTGATGTTACTTTTCATGTGGATGGAACCGGTGAGATAAGTTCCTGCGGGGAAAAAGAGGGTTCCTCCACCATGGGCGTTCAGGCGGTCGATGGTGGAATTAATCAATGCTGTGTTCAGCTTCCTGCCTTGCACATCGGCACCTGCCTGCTGCATATCCACACGCTCCGCATGCAGAAAAGACAGACAGCAAACACATAGTAACAGACTTAAAAAGGTACGTTTATTCATATTGTTCATTAGTTGATTTTAGTTTTACCAAATACTTAGGGGCTTTTTCTATGAAAACCGCGTTTATTTCTTAAAAGAATAAGTTCCGCTTTCCACTATCTTCGGCTCTTTTTCATCGGGAAGGAATACGCGTGCCGTACACCCTACAGGTATCGTTACTTTCAATGTAAAGACTCCATTCTCGCGGGTCCAGTCTACCGCAACTTTTCCGTACAAGGTTTGGGTAGAGGCACGGACGTATGTCAAATCGCCTACCGGACGGGGACGTATTTCTATTTCCTTCATTCCCGGTTTTCCCTCAACGGTGCGGATACCCGCCAGCGAGTTGAAGAACCATTCATCAATCTGCCCCATCATAAAGTGATTCCACGAAGAACCTTGCCGCGGGTCCCATTGCTCGGTCAGCGTGGTAGCTCCGAATTTCAGCTGGAAACCATAGCCGGGTGCTTCTTCATGGTTGTGCATGGTGTACATCAGCTCATTCAACCCGTTACGCGCCAAAGTCTGGAACAGATAACGGTTACCCACATCACCGGTGGTCAGCCGGTTGCCGTGGCGTTTTATATCCGCTACCAGATTATCAAGCACCGCCTGTCTGTCATCGGCGGGAACCATTCCCAGGAACAAAGGCAAGGCATTGCTGCACTGGCTTCCCGTACCATACTGACGAGTGTCCTTGTGATAAAACTCCCGATGGAATGCTTTATTAATTTCTTCACCCAAATGAGTGTAATATGCTACATCATACCTATTATCCAGCATACGTGCCGCCTCCACCAGATAGCGAACAACCATATAATAATGGGCGGTAGCTACCAAAGGAACAGGCGTATTACGAGAAAATCCGGCCCGGAAATCTCCATAATCATACCAATCACCCAGTCCGAAAGAAACGATTCCATCATTGGCACGGGTAGTCATATAATCAATGTAACGGCGCATTCCGTTATAGTATTTTCTAATCAATGAATCATCCCATACGTCTCATAATACATGAAAGGTAATACCACAAAGGTACATCCCCATTCGGGAGATTCGGCAAAAGCATCCATACCGGGGCCCTCGAACACCACATATTCCGGAGCAGTGGTAGGAACCGCGCCGTTGGCATGCTGTGCATCGGCTATGTTCTGAAGAGTCTGAGGAACAAAGCCCGTCAAATCATAATTGTACAGCAAACCGGGACCGCATAAATGATCCTGTTCCAGCCAGCCCAGTTTCTCCCGGTGCGGACAATCCGTAAACACAGACTGCATGTTGCTTCGCACCGCTTTCTCTATCAGCCGGTGGGCATCATTGAAGATGCGGTTGGAGCATTCGAAGGTGGATATTTTAGGAGCCGAGTTATAAACAAAGCACGACTGTATCTTCTGGATCACCGGAAGACGGAAGGGATTCTTCTGCCCTTTCAGCACAGCACCTTCCACCTGAATATACCGGAAGCCATAGTAGGAGAAACGAGGATGCCAAGTTTCCACTCCCTCCCCTTTCAAAGTATATTCATAATAATGTTGTCTGCCGGTCTGACGCTGATTGCAAGCTCCCTCGTCCGTCAGGGATTCGGATACAAGCAAGGTTATTTTCTGCCCTTTCTTTCCACGGACGGTAATTTCGGGGAAACCGGCCAGGTTCTGTCCCATATCCAGCACAAAGGCAGACGGATCTACTGTCCGTTTTGGTTGACTTGCAGGCAGCTGTTATCTGTTCAGCGGTGAGCTTGGTCATTTTTCCGGATATCATAACGCTCCATAATCTTCACCGGTTGCGCTATCTGCGGACGAAGCACCCCTTTGGGGGCTTCCTGAATCACGACAGGATGCCAATCCTGCTCTTTAAAACCGAACATGTTCCAGCCTTTCTGCTCACGGCGGGCGTCATAATCTTCTCCGCCATAGATGCAATTGAACAGTACGGGACTGAAATCGTACTTCCAGTCCTTTCCGGAAACAATCGTTTCACTGGTTCCGTCTTCATAATTCACCACCATCCGAAAACGAAGCGTGGGAGCGCCGAAACTGATTTGCAGTTTACGATAGCGGCCGCCTTGCACATTGTAAAATCCATTTCCCAGCAGGACTCCGATGGCGTTACCGCCTTTCTTCACTTGCGAGGTGACATCATAAGTATTATAATAGACACTTTTGTCATAGTCGCTCCAAAGAGGGGCAAATTCGCTGTCTCCCACTTTTTCTCCATTCAGCGAAAATTCATAAAAGCCCAAGCCACATACATACGCCGTGGCGTCTTTCACTTTCTTTGCCACATGGAACTCACGGCGCAGATAAATACTTTTCTTTGCCAAAGTATCCACAGCATCCCAGGCGGCCTTTGCCTCAGGCTTTTTCAGTTCACTGCCATGATATTTCCGACCTTCGGGTATGCGGGCATCCTTACGGGTAATGGCCCCAATCCATCACTGCCGGCGAAAGCCGCTTCGGAAGTCAGGATACTGAAATCAGAGGGGGCACTCCATGCCGAAGCGTATCAGCCTCATCCCAGACACGGACACGCCAAGTATAATGCCTGTCCTTCTCCAAGACCGCATCCGCACAGGAAACCAACTGGCTTTGAGCGGATTTTACTTTGCCGCTGTTCCAGACTACTTTTCCTGCCCATACATCCCGAATCTCTATCTCATAAGCGGTCTGCCGCGTGCCATTTTCCGGCGAACTCATCTGCCATCCCAAACGAGGGGTATCAGAGGTGGTCACTCTTCCGTCGCGCATCTCACACGTCAGGCGGGTAACAGTTATGTCTTTCGCCTGCACGGCGAAAGACATAACTAACAAAGCGGCTATTAAGAATTTTCTGTAATTCATTTTTCTTTCAACAGTCTGTTATTATCTTAAGACATCCCCTTTATTCAAATTTATAGCACATTCTCACAAAGGACACGGGTCAATGTATCGGCGTGTCCCACTTCCTTTCCATCCACATAGATATGCAGACCTTTTCCACGCTGGTAACGGCTGCCGTCCTTATCCCACAAAATAGTGAGGTTACGGCCATGATACAACACATTATCCAAACAGAAATAATCCCACTTTCCTTCGGGAATCAACGGATTCACCTCCACTGTGTTATCCATGCGCGGACGGAGCCCTATCAAACCGGTAATCATCAAATCATTAAAAGTAGAATGATTGTAATAACGGCTGCGTTCCTGATCTCCTTTCAACCAATAACCGGTCACCTCATCCAGATACTCGCCTATGTAGGGGCGGCCACGGTGATGCTGCGACTCCACATAGCGTTCCATGTGATGGAAATACACGCTGTCTGTCAATACAGTCTGAGGATAATTATTCATGAAATTGGCCATTGCGGTCAAAGTCTGTGCAGATGCAAACGGCCAGATAGCCCCATCCCATTCACACTTACCTAGCCATGCGTACGGAACTCAGGATGACGGCGCTCGGCAGTGGTAAGTCCGTAAGGTGCGGAAAAACCTTTCTCGTCCATCACTTCCTTCCATGCCACATCGTATTGGGAAGAAGCATCCGGCAAATTGAAATACCAAGGGATATAGCCGATAGCCTCGCGTACCTCGGCGGACGCATCTCCACGCATCGTTTCAAAGAAATGGTGGTCTGTGTTCCACAACTTATCCTGTACCAACGTTTTAATGGAGTCGGCTTTCAATCCATATTTCATGGCCATGCCCTCATCTCCTGTCATGATGCCGATAAGAGAGAGTGCTTTGCATTGCCATACATATAACTGTTGATAGTGGGACGGGCATATTGCTTACGACGGCCTCCGCTGATGGATTCTTCCATACCATCCTGCACATCTCCCTGCCAATAAAGTCCATTGGGCAGGCGGTTTGTCTTTTCCCAACGAGCATATTCCGCTTCCAAATCCTTTACCATATCCAACAAAAACTCCTTGTTTCCATCGACCATGTAACGTCCCAGTACCGCATCCGCATTCCACGAGCTAAACTTGGTCATTTTGGCCATCGGGCCTCCTTCGTTACCCCGATACCAAGTATGGATAATCTGATTCAAGTATTCCGGATTACGCAACCAGCGGCTCTCATAAATATGATGACCGATGGCACAAGCTATCAGATTGTATTTATCGGCATACGAACGGTTTACCAGAAATTCGGTCATACCATAGCCCACCGGAGTTTCCTTGATGTGCTTGCGCAGCGTCCACCAACGATAATAATACATTTCCTCGAAGTTCTTTTGAGAGCACTCGAAAAGAGGAATGTTTTCTTCCATCCATTGAGATGCACGGGCATTGGGAATAGCCTGGGCTATATTCTCATCCTCCATGCTGTTGAAATAATCCACATAGGGCTTGAAATCCTTATATTTCAAGAAAGCCGCACCGGCATCCTTATCAGCAGAAGCCGTCTTAAAGTTGGCTATACGATAGGTGCACAAGGGTTCCTGCTCACCCGCATCCGGCAGAATGCCATACCAGTCCGCCGGGGTATCCACCGTAGGATAAGTCCGTTGCGCTCCGGTCCGGAACATCACTCTCTCGATGGCCGGAACGGGCGCAAAGAACATACGTTGCCCCACTTTCTTTCCATCCACATAGACAATTACCATGCGGTTGGCAACAGAAAGCTCCACTTCTACCTTATACGTCTTGCCCGGTTCATACTTCAACAAATTACCAAACCGCGCACCTCCTTTGGCACGGAAAAGTCCATCGGGAGTCAGTTCCAGACGGGAACAGGCAATGCCGTTTTCATCCAGAAATTCTATCTGCAAAAGTCCTTTATCGTTCTGTTCCGCCATCAGTTCGAAAGATACTTTCAGTTCTTTTGTAGCAGGTATCTTACGCTCCACACGGGCATAATCGAATAAGTCCTTGTCTTGCAGCACCAGCCATTTTCCATCCAGTGATACGGGAGCCCACTGCAAGGAATACAAATTCCAGTCGGTCAGTTCGCTCAAATCTTTGTAGCCGGCAAAATCGTCGTCAGCATGCTCGCTGGCATGTGCGCGGACAGGCACAGGAATATGAGACACCCACATATCCTCTTTATTCATACTGTAAGTCACCCATAAATCACCATCGGGAGGAGTCCCGTTACCTTCCTGAATACCCCGTACATACTGAGGACCGAATGATTTATAATTACCTCCGTAACGCATCGGCGTAATCTCGCCGTGCACCAGGTTCAAAGTGGTATATTCCAGGCCGTCCTTACTCAGCGAAATAGCCAGTGGCCAGCGGAACTCGGAAGGATTATACACCGTGGCGTATGTACCGTCACTCAAACGTTGCCCCCATATCTTCGCATTACTGTTTACGAAACCTTTCGCACGTTCCACCGGTTGCGCCCATGTATTTCCGCCATCCTCGCTGATGGAAGTCAGGGCGTGTTTCCACAGGCTTACCAAACGGCCGTCGGGCAAGGTATAGTCACAATACGCTTTGTATTCTTTGTGTAAAGGAATCAACGGGTCATTGCGGTCGGCTTCCTCCACCCACTGCATACGGTAGCGGGGATTATCCAGAATCTCCTGACAGGCTTTTACAA